>Ga0206896_1146_pt1 | contig 14723 bp, 12 predicted proteins | sample Alteio_BWOrgHeat_52_FD_152969 | JGI IMG/M metagenome (GOLD analysis project Ga0206896, IMG submission 152969) | Enriched cells from forest soil in Barre Woods Harvard Forest LTER site, Petersham, Massachusetts, United States -... | ecosystem: Environmental > Terrestrial > Soil > Temperate forest >... | reverse complement strand
AAGATTAGGCCCTTTGGCCTACGATCGCCGCCCGGTGGCGCGGTGCTTTAGCCCGCGCTAACCATTTGGACAATCGACCAAATACCCTCATGGCCTACTTCTTGCCAGACCGCGAAATCACCGCCGCCCCGCGCGACGGCGCCACCACCGGCGCGGACTTTTCCTCGTGGTCGTAAATGTAACCCACCCCATGAATGGTGCGAAAAGAATTGAGGTTGCCGCCATGGCGCCCAAACGCCTCGCGGATGCGCACAATGTACTGGTCCAGCGACCGGCTGCGCACGTCCGCATGCACACCCCACACCGAGTGGATCAAGCTCTGCCGCGTCAGCACCATCTTCGGATTCGACGCCACGTGCACCAGGATGCCCAGTTCCTTGCGCCCGATTTTCTCCGACTGGCCGTCGGGAAAAACAATCTCCATCCGCTGCGGGTTGATCTCCGCGCCGCAAAACGGAAACGGACTCTCGTCCAGCCGTGCGTTCCTCGTGATGTTCGAATCCTTCAGCGTCTCGCTGCGCCGCAACACCGCGGTGATCCGCGCAATCAACTCCGGAAAACTGAACGGCTTGGTGACGTAATCGTCGCCCCCCACCTCAAACCCCTTGACCTTGATCGCCTCCGTGCTGTTCGCCGTCAGGAAAATCGTCGGTACGCTCACGTTCGCTTTTTGCAACTCCTCCATCAATTCAAACCCCGTGCCGTCCGGCAAATTAATGTCCAACAACAGCAGGTTGGCAAAGTTCTTTGACAGGAACCGCGCCGCCGGCTGGATCCGGTGGAACATCTGCGTCATCATGTCATGCCCCTCCAACTGCTCGGCGATGAGTGCAGCCAGCTCCTTCTCGTCCTCGACGATGACAATCAGCGGTTTGGTCTTGGCCATGGGCGGAAATATCGGGAAACACCTAAGACAATAACCCTATTATGGAACTAATACGCCTCGGTTGACAACCAGCATTTTTTACAATTGGCCCGGACGCCAAACCGGCCGTAACCTGACCGTAACCAGCCCATTTTCCAGTTGCGCCCCACCCCGCGGGCTGGCTTGATTGACCGCTCGCGCCGGGCCCCGTTTGCCCGGCCCATTATCATGCCCGCTGTGACTCCCACCTCCCCCCTTTTGATGCTCGGCCTGCCCAAGGGTAGCCTTGAGTCGGCCACGCTTGCCCTCTTCGCCAAGGCTGGCTGGAAAATCACCCAAAATTCCCGCTCCTACAAGCCTGCCATCGACGACCCCGAGCTCGACGGCCGCTTTGTCCGCGCCCAGGAAATCTCCCGCTATGTCGAGCACGGTTTCTTCGACTGCGGCCTCACCGGCTCCGATTGGACTCTCGAAAACCAGTCCGACGTCCTGCCCGTTTGCGATTTGATTTACAGCAAGGCCTCCTCCGCCAAAAGCCGCTGGGTGCTCGCCGTGCCTGATGATTCCCCCATTCGCTCCGTCAAGGACCTGGCGGGCAAACGCATCGCCACCGAGCTCGTCCGCGTCACCAACGAGTATTTCAAAAAGAACGCTGTCGCCGCCGAAATCGAATTCTCCTGGGGCGCCACTGAAGTCAAAGTGCCCGACATGGTGGACGCCATTGTGGACATCACCGAGACCGGCTCGTCCCTCAAGGCCAACAAACTCCGCATTGTGGACACGATTCTCGAAACCACCACCCAACTCATCGCCAACAAAACGAGTTGGGCCAACCCCGCCAAGCGCGCGAAAATCGAAACCATCGCCCTCATGCTCCAGGGCGCGTTGAACGCCGCCAGCAAAGTCGGCTTAAAATTCAACCTCCCCAAGGCCAAGCTCCAGGAAGTCGTCACCACCCTGCCCTCCCTCCGCAACCCCACCGTCTCGCCCCTCTCCGACCCCGCCTGGATTGCCCTCGAAACCATCATTGATGAAGCGGTCGTCCGCACCATCATCCCGACGCTCAAATCCCACGGCGCCGAAGGCATCATCGAGTACCCACTCAATAAAGTGGTGTATTGATGGAGAAGCCAGGAGCTAGAAGCTGGAAGTTAGAATCCCAAAGAAAATCACTCGAATTTTCTTCCCATTTTTGCTTTGCTTGAATCGTCCAGCCTCCAAATTCCTGTCTCCTGTCTCCTGTCTCCTGTCTCCTGTCTCCTGTCTCCTGTCTCCTGTCTCCTGTCTCCTGTCTCCTGTCTCCTAGATTCTAGCTCCTAGCTCCCCTCCCCATGCGCATTGCCCTCCTCCAGCTTCGCGACTACGGCTCCCCCGCCAAAAATCGCGCGCAGACGATTAAAAAAATCGCCGAGGCCGCCAAATACGGCGCGGACATCGTCTGCACCCAGGAGCTCTTCACCACTCCCTATTTCTGCGTCACCCAGGACCCGGCCAAATTCGACCTCGCCGAAACCATCCCCGGCCCAACGACTAAAGCCCTCTGCGCCGCCGCCAAAAAGAATAAAATCGTCGTCATCGGATCCCTCTTCGAAAATCGCGGCAGCGAAGTCTACCACAACACTGCCGTCATCATTGACGCCGACGGCAAGCTCCTCGGCAAATACCGCAAGAACCACATCCCCCAGGACCCCGCCTTCGAGGAAAAATTTTACTTCACCCCCGGCGACCTCGGCTACCGCTCCTGGAAAACCAAGGCTGGCCGCATCGGCGTCCTCATCTGCTGGGACCAATGGTATCCCGAGGCCGCCCGCCTCACCGCCCTCCGCGGCGCCGACATTATTTTTTACCCCACTGCCATTGGCTGGCTCCCCTCCGAGAAAAAAGCCCTCGGTGCCGCCCAGCACAACGCCTGGGAAACCGTCCAGCGCGGTCACGCCGTCGCCAATGGATGTTACGTCGCGGCCGTCAACCGCGTCGGCCGCGAAGGCGGCACCGAATTCTGGGGCCAGTCCTTCGTCGCCGACCCCTACGGCCGCCTCGTCGCCAAAGCTTCCGAGAACAAGGAGGAAATTCTCTACGCCGACGTGGACGTCAAACTCCAGTCCGAATTCCGCCGCATCTGGCCCTTCTTCCGCGACCGCCGCATTGACACCTATGGCGATCTGACCAAGCGACTTTCCGACGAAAAGTAATCATGGTTCCTTCACTTCCATCTCCGACGCCCGCCGAACTCGGCTTCCGCCTCCCGCCCGAATGGGCGCCGCAGGCCGCCATGTGGCTCTCCTGGCCCAGCAACACTGCGCTCTGGCCCGGGCGCTTCGATCGCATTCCTGCGTTCTTCGCCGGCTTTGCCGCCGCCCTCAGCCGCTTCGTCCCCGTCCGCATCAACGCCGCCGCCAAGCAACACGCCGAAATTCAAAAGCTCCTCCTCGCCGCCCGCGCTGATCTTTCCGCGGTCCAACTCTTCGACCACCCCGTCAACGACGTCTGGTGCCGCGACCATGGCCCGCTCTTTATTAGAAATGACCAAACCCGCGAAGTCGCCGTCAGCGACTGGCACTTCAATGCCTGGGGCGGCAAATTTTCCCCGTGGGACTTGGACAACGCCATTCCCGCCCGCATCGCGAAAAGTTTAAACATGCGCTGCTTCTCCCAGGACCTCATCCTCGAAGGCGGCGCCATCGAAATCAACGGCCCCGGTCAGCTTCTGACCACCGAAATCGTCCTGCTCAACCCCAACCGCAACCCCGGCATTACCAAGGACGACTACACCCGCCTCCTCACCGGCGCCCTCGGCGTCACCGAAATCCTCTGGCTCCGTGACGGCCTCCCCAACGACGACACCGACGGCCACATTGACAACCTCTCCCGCTTTTTCCGCGATGACGGCATTATCACCGTCATGCCGCCCCCGGACGCCCACGACGAGTCGGCCAAAATTCTCCGGCATAACCGCCTGTCCATTGATGAAGATCTTCGCACGCCTTCCGGCGGCCGCTTCGAAGTCGCCGAACTCCCCGTGCCCTTCCCCCCCGTCGAAGCCGACGGCCGCGAGCTCCCCGCCAGCTACGCCAATTACCTCGTCACCAACGGCGCCGTCCTCATGCCCGCCTACAACCGCCCCACCGACGCCATCGCCGCCCACGCCCTCCACGAATGTTTCCCCGGCCGCGAAATCCTCCCCCTCGACTGCGCCGACGTCCTCCTCGAAGGCGGCGCCCTGCATTGCCTGTCGCAACAGCAGCCGGCGTGATGCGGGTAGTGTGCGGCGTGGAGTGTGAAGTGAAGAGGTTGAACTTCACACTTGTCTGCGGAATTCTCCCTGGTTGACCAAACTAAGCACTAGAACACTTGCAGTGTTCAATCCTTCCACTCATCCGGATGCAGCCTCCCCCGCTCCGGCTCCGGATGCTCCGCAAAATACACCGCCATGCGGATAAACGGCAACCGGCTTAACGGCGTCGCGGGCTTCAATTTTTTCACCTCCGCAAACAACACCTCCGGCGAACGCCCCTGCAATTCATAAATCTCCCGCAGCCCCAAATCCATCAAATCCCGCGCCACGTCCGTCGTCAGCCGCGGAATGCGCATGAACGGCGACGCCAGCGCGGCATAGTCGGTCTCCTTTTTCTTTTTTTGCGGAAGCATGGACATGGGAAAGGATGAAGGATGAGGGATGAAGGATGAATCCAGCAATGCATATTTTATCCACCTCAGACTCTAATCCCATGCCGGGCTTTTGCAGTTTACATTTCAGCAGGGTGATGAAGCATCGAATTGAAAGTCGCCTCAGTCGCCTTCAAAAGCTCACGGCTTCTCCCCCGCCTTCGGCGCCGGATTTAACAGGTCGTACTGCTTCTGCCATGGCCCCCGGTGCCCCTCGTCGCCCGACGTCCGCGCCAGGTTGAGCGCCTCGGGCAAGAACGCATTCAGCAAATCTGGATTCGCTCCGGGCGCGGACAAAACTTTGGCATAGAGTTCGAGCGCCAGCGCCTTGCCCCCGTGCGCTGCCGCCCATCGCGCGATTTCCCCCAGTAGACCCAGGTCTCCGCGCGGCACGGGATCCACCGTCGCACACCAGGCGAGCTGCTTCAGCGCGTCGGCATCGTGGTCTTGCCCATGTTCGTTTTGCGCCAGAGCCAAGGCCAGCGCCAGATCCGGTTTTTGCGCAAAACTCTTCTCCCCCAATGCCAGCGCGTCGGCCGGATGACTTTGATCCTCCAGCAAATGCATCTCCCGGATCACGGCATACGGCGATTCCACCGTCGGCGTCCGCGCCGCCTGGTCCAACTGCTCCGGCACGCTGACCGCAAATGGACGATACAGCGGGTCGCCAATAAACACCTCCATCCAACTCAGCGCCGGCAGCGAATAGTAGGCGGCCTCGCCGGTCGTCATCCCGTGCGCCAGCCCGTCCATCAGCAAATCCAGATGGTGGGTGAACGAAAGATACGGCTCAAATACATTCCCCACGGTCGCCGCCACCCCGCGGACTACCAGCGGACCAACCCACCGGGCGTCCGCCTTGCGAATTGCATCCCCCGAAAAACTGTGAATGTGAACCGCAATCGCACCCGGTGGAAAACGAAATTGCGCGTCCGATATCGGCCCGGATGGTTGTCCGGCATACCAGCCCAAATAAATCGCCGGCGCGTCAAACCTCGTGCCCCACCCGATCAGCTCCTTATTGTGGTCTTCGGTGACGTCGAAGCCAAGCCGGCGGACCGTTGCGCTCGCGGCCTTCAACCAGTCTTCGCCCTCCTGGTGCGGGCCACCCATGTCGATGTACGCCCGCCCCTGCAAGCCGTGCGCTTCACCCACCAGCGCGCTGTCAATCAACCCTCGCACCGCCTCCGGACTCGGGCCGTCCAGCCGGGCCACCTTGACCACCAACTCCCGCGTAAAATCATCCGGATTCATTTTCCCGAATAGCGGATTGTTTACCAGGCCGGTCGTCGGCGTGTTCGACGCCGCCAGCAGCGCCAGCTCGCTGTCCACTGCCGCTTGGTTGGTGTAGAGCTCCTTGTGGTCGAGGGTGAGTGGCGTGGCCGTCAGTCGCGCGGGATCATTTAGAATGCGAATCGGCATCCCGTAACACACGACGAGAAAATCAATCCGGTTGCCGAAAAATCCGTAGCGCAGCCGTCCATCGGCGTCCTTCAAATCCGTCGGATAGGCTTGGAGCCACCCGTCCTTGGTCAACCGTTCACGCAACGGATTAAAGATCTTGTCCACAAACTCCGGCCAGGTCACGTCGGTGACATCCGGCGCATCCATCAGAATGAGGTTCGTTTCCGGAATGTTGCGCTTCCGAATATAGTATCTCGCAATCGCCTCCGAGTCCGGATCCCGTGAATTGGCCACCACCACCACCCGCTCCGGACTGGGCCCCGATCTGGACATCGAAAAAGCCGGCGTTGCCTTCGGCGCCGCCGTCGTATCCGACCCTGCGGGCCCCACCGGCGCATTGGCCGCCTTCACCTCCATCCCGAACACCGCCATTGCCACCGTCATCAACACGGCGACTACCACAACAGTTGTGACGTCTCTCCGAGGCGTCCACGTCATCCCGCAAATCAGCATATATGTAAGACTCTGCCCGACGCCAAGGTTCCCGTCAGCTTTATTCTCCTCGCCCCCACCCCGCCGATTTTATAAACCTCAGTTTTCCGACCCGGGCCGACTCCTGTCGCCTGTCGCCCCGCTCCCGCCTTCTTAATTCTTAATTTTTACTTCTTAATTCGTTTCCATGCCCGTTCCCGAAAAAAAGACCGATGCCTATGCGTCTTTTCGCCTGCCCGCATATCGCGCCTATTTACTTTACCGCCTGTTTGGGTCCACCGCCATCCAGATTCAAAGTGTCGCCGTCGGCTGGCAAATCTATGAATTGACCCACGACCCCTTAAAACTTGGCTACATCGGGCTGGCCGAGGCGGTGCCCGCCCTCGGGGTTTCCCTGCTCGCAGGCCATGTCGCCGACGTGATGAGCCGGGGCACCATCCTGCGTATTTCCAATGGCCTGCTGTTCCTGGCGACGGTTTTGCTCGCCGCCATCTCCACTCCTTCCCTCCAGCCGTTTCTTTCCGCCCACCTTTGGGTGATTTACGCCGTTATATTCCTGACCGGTTTGTGCCGCGGCTTTCTCAGCCCCGCCCATTTCGGATTGATGGGGCAAATCGCACCGCCAGAAATCTACGGCAATGCGTCCATCTGGAACGCCAATGTCTGGCAGGTCGCCTGCATCGCCGGTCCCGCCGCCGCCGGTTTCCTTTACGGATTTTGCGGCGCGGCAATGACTTACGCGCTCGCTTCCGCCATGCTCTTTGTCGGCTGGGTCTGCCTCTTCGCCATCGTCGCGCCACCGTCTCGCGCCAGGCGCTCGGACCAATCGGTCGCCGCCAGCATCCGCGAAGGATTGAAATTTGTGTTTGGCAATCAGGTTGTGCTGGGCGCGATGTCCCTCGATTTGTTTGCCGTGCTGTTTGGCGGCGCGGTCGCCCTGCTGCCCATCTACGCTGGCGACATCCTCCACACCGGGCCGCTTGGCCTCGGTTTTCTCCGCGCCGCCCCTGCCGTGGGCTCGGCCCTCGTGGGCTTTTACCTCTCGCACCATCCCATCACCCGGCGCGCGGGTTCGTCCATGTTGTGGAACGTCGTCGGCTTCGGCATCTCCATGATTCTCTTCGGCATCTCCACCAATTTTTACCTCTCCTTCTTTTTCCTCCTCCTCAGTGGCGGGTTCGACGCCGTCAGCGTCTTTGTCCGCTGGACCATGTTTCAAATCGTGACCCCCGACCACATGAAGGGCCGGGTCGCCGCCGTCAGTTCCATCTTCGTCGGCTCTTCCAACGAAATTGGCGAATTCGAGTCCGGCTGGATGGCCAGCAAAATGGGCACCGTCCCCTCCGTCATCTTCGGCGGCTGCATGACCCTCGTCGTCGTCATCGCCACCGCCCTGTTCGCGCCCAAACTGCGGAAATTGGACTCTCTGTCCGGCGGCCCGGAGGCCTGAGCAATTCCTGGCATTTCTTAATTCGTCGCCGGGTGAATCTTCCCGCGGAACTCATTGGCGGGCCCGGATTTGCCAAAGTATGAAATATGTAAGTTGACATTCGCCTCATCACCCCGCATCCTGCTTCCACTTCTCACCTTCACCGCATGCGGTTTCAGGGTGCTGGGGCGCCTCGTTAAGGCGCCCGCTTTGGTTTGCGTTTAGGCGTTTTATTCTCCGGGGAACTTAAAGTTCATTTCCTGACAATTGCTGCCCGCGCCGATTGGGATAAGTAAACCCGCTGTCCGCCGCGGATTCCGTCTCCTGATGGGTGAATTCATTGGCGCCAGCTCCGGCAGCTTCGTCTCCCATCAGGAAATCACCTTCCACAAGCAGGCTTCCCCTGCGCAGAAATTCTGCTACCCTTTATTCCCTCACTCCCCAATCTTATGGCAACCCGCTTCCCACGCAGTGTTTACGACCAAACCAGCGGCATGGTCTACTTTGCCCGCATGCTGGATAAAATCCGCCTCCAGGCCACCAACGACCTCGGCAAAGACTACATCGAAAACCTTGGCGGCGGCTTCGATGCCCGTTGTTGCGACTTCCTCGGCGTCAAATACGACGACCTTAAAAAACAGGCCCTCGTCGGCGGCACGGACGACGTCCTCTTCCAATGGTGCTTCGAGCACGGCCGCAAACCCTCCGCCGACGAAATCGCCGACTGGAATGACTTTATGATCAAGCGCGGCTGGCGCGACGCCGTCGCCCCCCGCCTCGCGATGCGCCTTAAAGAGGCCAAACTCGAGCCCCGCGCCCATGAAATCTTAACCATGTTCGACTTCATCGAAGTGGACGAAGGCCGCGAGCCTCCCAAATTTAACTAACTGAATGAATTCTCCCGATAAATCCGGCCCGGCTTCCGCCAGCCTCGAAGACCGCCTGCTGGAATTCCTGCGGCGCAAAGACTACTCCCCCCTCCGCGTCGAAGACCTCGCCGCCGCCCTTCATCTCGATCAGCGCGCCGTCAAAAAACTGCGCCCGCTCATCCACCACCTGCTCAACCTCGGCCTCATCGCCAAGGTCAAACAGGACCGCTTTGTCATCCCGCACGACGCCGACCTGCAAACCGGTTCCGTCAAATTTCGCCAAAGCGGCGTCGCCCTCTTCTTCCCCGATCCGCCCTCCGGCGGTCGCGCTGAAGCTCCCTGGCACATCCCCGCTGACGACACCGGCACCGCCATGCACGGCGACCGCGTCCTCGTCCGCGAAAACAAACGCCCCCGCCAATGGCGCTCCGCCGCCGCCGCCAATCATGGCGGCAAGGCTGACAAACTCGGCCGCGTCATCCGCGTCCTCGAGCGCAAACACGACACTATGTCCGGCTCCCTCCGCCGCGACCAGCAATTCTGGAGCGTCGAGCCCGACGATCCGCGCTTTGTCCGCACCATCCTCGTCGCCGACCCCGCCGGCTCGGGTGTTTTCCCGCCGCCCAAACCCGGCGACAAGGTCCTCGTTCGCCTCGCCGAATGGACCCAACGCCACCTCAACCCCACCGGCGAAATCATCGAGAACCTCGGCGAAACCCACACCCCCAGCGCCGAATTCAAGGCCATCCTTTATAAATTCCACCTCCGCCCGGAATTCCCCGAGCCCGTCCAGGCCGAGGCGGTTGCGTTCCCGCCCGAAGTCCGCCCCCGCGACCGCGCCGGCCGCGAAGACATCCGCGACCTCAACACCATCACGATTGACCCCGACGACGCCAAGGACTTCGACGACGCCCTCTCGCTCGAGCGCCTTCCCGGCGGCGAGCTCCGCATTGGCATCCACATCGCCGATGTCAGCGCCTACGTCCGCAACGGCACCGCGATTGACCGCGAAGCCCGCGAGCGCGGCAATTCGACCTATTTGGTCGGCTGCGTCATTCCGATGCTCCCGCACGCGCTTTCCAATGGACTCTGCAGTCTCGTCGAAGCGCAAGATCGCCTGACCAAGAGCGTCTTTGTCACCTTCGCCGCCAACGGCAAAATTCGGGCAACTCGCTTTGCCAACACCGTCATCCGTAGTCGCAAACGCCTGACTTACCGCCAGGCCTACGCGCTCCTCAAGGAAAACGACCTTACCGTCCTGCGCGCCCTCCCGCTCCCTCCCGCCCACGCCACCGGCTCCACCGGTCGCGCCCTCGCCTCGCTGTCCGACGCCGAACTTATTGAACTGCGCGAAACCGTCCGCGCTTTCTGGAGCATGGCCGAGCCCATGCGCCGCGCCCGCATGCAAAAAGGCAGCCTCGATTTTGATTTCCCCGAAGTCAAAATCTTCACCGACGAACACGGCTACGCCGACCGCCTGGAATTGATTGAAAACGATGAAAGCCACCAACTCGTCGAGGAGTTCATGCTCCTCGCCAACGAAGTCGTCGCCCGCGCCCTCTTCGAGGCCGGACTCCCCTACCTCTCCCGCGTCCACGACCAACCCGATCCTGAACGCCTCGTCGAACTGCGCGACTTGCTCGCCACCTTCGGCGTGGATGCCGGGGATTTGACCAACCGCCAGGAAATCGTCCGCGTCCTCGCCAAGATCAAAGTCCATCCGCAGGGCCACACCCTCAAGACGCAGTTCCTCCGCAGCCTCAAGCAAGCCTGCTACCGCGCCTCGGTGGACGGCCATTACGGCCTCTTCAAGAAATTCTACACCCACTTCACGTCGCCCATCCGGCGCTATTCCGACCTCGTCGTCCACCGGATCTTCGACAATTACCTCGAACGCACTGGCGCCGACACCGCCACTCACTCCACCCCCGTCCGCTACAGCCAGGGCGAGTTGGACACCCTCGCCCGCCATCTCAGCCTCACCGAACAAAACAGCACCGAGGCCGAGCGCGAAACGGTAAAGTTGAAACTCCTCGAATACTTCGAGCGCGAGGCCGACCGCACCCCCCGCCGCCAATTCCCCGCCCTCATCACCGACATCCGCAGCCACGGTTTCTTCATCGAACTCCGCGGCTCCAACGCCTACGGCTTCGTCCCGTTCTCGTCCATGGCGGATGATTTGTATTCCCTCTCCGGTGAAGGTCGCGAAGCCGTAGGCCGCCGCACCAAACGCAAATTCACCCTCGGCCAAGAAATTCAGGTCGAGGTCTACCGCGTGGACCGCTTCAAGCGCCAGATTGACTTTCGTGTCGCCGGCTCCGGCGCCGCCAGCGGTGGCGGCTCGGTCGGTTCCGAAATCACGCCCGCCATGGCCTCGCATCACAAGAAAATGCGCCAGGACCACCCCCGCGGCCCCCGCCAAAACTCCGTCCCCCGTCATCGATCCGATGCCAATCGGCCGCCCGGCTTTGCCCCCGATTCGCGCCAACCCAAATCCCGCAATCGCGGCCGCCGCCGCTAGGCTTTGGAGTGCGGCGGCTTGACGCCGCTTTTCTTCCCCCCTACCCATCTCTTATGGCAACCGCCGCCGTCGAGCAACTCAGCACGCCCAAAATCCTGGCCGGCGCGGTCGCGATGTTGCGCCGGCTCTCCCCCAAGCCCAACAGCGTCTACCTCGACATCGGCGCCGGCCACGGCCAGCTCATTGAATTGGTCCGCAAAGAATTCACCGTCCAGCCCCGCGTCTGCGATTACACCACCGAACTTCTCCGCCTCCCCGGCATCAAGGTGGACGTCGCCGACCTTAATCACGAACCCCTCCCCTATCCCGACAACTCCTTCGACCTCGTCACCTGCACCGAAGTCATCGAACACCTCGAGCATTACCGCTTCACCCTCCGCGAAATCTACCGCGTCTTAAAGCCCGGCGGCATCCTGGTCGTCTCGACGCCAAATATATTGAATCTGAAATCCCGCGTCCGCTTTCTCTGCTACGGCTTCTACAATCTCTTCGGCCCGCTGCATTTCAAGGAAAGCGCACTCCACTCCACTGGCGGCCACATCAACCCTGTCGGTTATTTTTATTTGGCCCACTCCCTCACCGACGCCGGCTTCACCGGCATCCTCTCCGCTGTGGACAAACACCAGCGCACCTCTTGGGCGTGGCTCATCCCCCTCTGGATCCCCGTCAAAATCGGTGCCTGGTTCGCCCACCGCCGCGAAGTCAACAATTGTAAAACCGTCGACTCCAGCAACGCCGCCTTCGAACACCATCTCAACTCCCTCGATATCCTCCTCGGCCGCACCATCATTCTGGGTTGCAGAAAATAGTGCGCCTCGATCTCAATTGGGTCATGGAGTCCCGCAGGGACGAAAGAAGGTAACCCACCAATTTATTGGTGGGAACCAAAGGAATGGAAACAAAGTCCCGCAGGGACGAAAGAGAACCGCCGATTTCTTATCTCCAATCATGAAAGTATTCTGTTCGTGGATCGTAAACGGCATTTGCCGCTTCATCGGTATGGCGTCGCGTAGCGACGCTTGAGCTGGTTTGCCCTTTACTCTCCTACAACAACTCCGGCTGCATCCCCGGCGCATTCGTCGGTGGCGGCAGCCCCGCCGCCTGCCAGCCCTTCGGCGTCAGTACCCGGCCCTGCGGTGTCCTCGACAAATATCCCTCTTGGATTAAAAACGGCTCATGCACTTCCTCGAGCGTGTGCTCCTCTTCGCCCACCGCCACCGCGATTGTGTTCACGCCCACGGGCCCGCCATTGTGGTTGTGCGCCATGATCCGTAAAATCCGTTTGTCCATTTCATCCAGCCCCGCCTTGTCGATTTCCAACAACTCCAGCGCCGCCTCGGCGATCGGCTCCGTCACCTTCCCCGCCGAACGCTGCTGCGCAAAGTCGCGCACAAAGTGCAGCAGATTATTCACAATCCGCGGCGTGCCCCGCGCCCGCGACGCAATCAAGTGCGCGCCCTCGTCCGTCAGATCCATCTTCAACAACCGCCCGCTCCGCCGCACGATTTTGACCAAATCCTCCCGCGAATAATAATCCAACCGCGATTGCAGCGTGAACCGGCTCCGCAGCGGCGCCGTCAACAGACCCGTGCGCGTCGTCGCGCCCACCAGCGTAAACCGCGGAATCGTCAATCGCACGCTCCGCGCGTTCGGCCCCTGGTCAATCAAGATATCAATGCGAAAATCCTCCATCGCGGAATAAAGATACTCCTCCACCGTCTTGGCCAGCCGGTGGATTTCGTCGATGAACAGAATGTCGCCTTCGGCCAGGTTGGTCAGCAACCCCGCCAAATCCCCCGCCTTTTCAATCACCGGCCCCGACGTCACCCGCACCTTCCGACCCATTTCATGGCCCAATATGAACGCCAACGTCGTTTTCCCCAAACCCGGTGGTCCGGACAGCAGTACGTGGTTGAGCGGGTCGCCCCGCGATTTCGCCGCCCCCACCATCACCCGCAGCCGCTCCACCGTCTTCGCCTGCCCGGTGAAATCGCCGAACGTCGGCGGTCGCAGCACCGATTCCACGGCCGCGACCGATCCCTCGCCCGGCGGTTGATTCAGGGGGCCAAGGGGCGCGGTGGCACCGGTGATTTTTGGTTTCTTTTCGCTCATGCCAACTCCGTCACTATTAATGCCTCAAGCCCCAACGCCAAGACTCAAAGCAAACCGTCACCTGCCCGGCTCGCCGCCAGCCCGTCCCCTGGCCACTTTTCGGCTCGCCCTGCGGGGTCGATTTTGATTGAGTGGCCGCTTCCCATGAAAAAACTCCTTGCTTCCCTCGCCCTTTGTCTGGCGCTCCTTGCGCCGGGTTCCGCCCAAAGCGCCGCCACCGTGCCGGCCAATTCCAGTGTTCCCGATGTCGTGTCCAAGGGCTTTGACGCCTATAACAAATCCTTTTCCGATGCCGTCGACGCTTGGTTCACCGACTCGCCGCTGAACAAAGACCTCGCCACCAAAACTAATTTCATGAGCGCCCTGTCCGGGTTCGAGACCGGTTATGGCAAGTATATCGGCTGGGAATTGGTCAAAGTCGTGACGCTGACTCCCTCCACCAGCATTGTTTATGCCGTGCTCAAGTTTGAAAAAGGCCCGGTCTGGATGGCCTTTATGTGCTACAAGCCCAAGGACCAGTGGATCGTCTCCTCCATGAACTTGAATCAGAATCCGCAGCCCATCCTCCCGGCGTCGTTACTGGCGGGTCAATAATCTCGCCCCGCCGGTCGTCGGTGATTCATTGCCGCACCCTACCCGGCGACTGCTTCCGGCTCCGCTCGGTTTCCCGCCCGGCCCCGAAGAACTATCCAGCCAAGCAACCCCGCCCAAATCAGCCAGGCGACGGCTGACACGATCAGACCCTGGCGAAATGACGCTGGCGCGTATTCCACGACCAGATGATGGTGCCCCGCCGCCAGGGGAATCGCCCGTACGATGTAATCCGCCGGCAGAATCTCATATTTCGCCTGACTGCTACCCTCAAGCGCCCGCGCCCGCCAGTCCCGGCTGTATAAGTCCGTAATCAAAAGCAGCGCCGACCCGGCCGTGTCCGCTTCAATCGTGAGCGAATCGCCGGTAATGTCAGTCACTTTCACGGTCCCCGGCGCCGTCCCAGCTTGCGGGCGGGGCGCGGGCTCGCTTTCCAGGTAAACCACCCCGGCCGGATCAAAGTCCGGCTTCATCAACGCCGCCAGGATGGCGTCCCGCCCCGGAAGAACTCGGTAATTTGAAACCAGCAGAGCTCGCGGCAGCGGATTCTCACTGTAATTGAGCTGAAACGTCCCCGCCTTTGCCGGATTCGGGCTGAACGCATACTTAAACCGCACCAGCGCAAAAGCGCGCGGCAGCTGGCTGAAACCCGTGTACTGCCCGGCGTGGTCCGGGTCGCCCCCTTGCGAAAAAGTGATAAATTCAGAATAGCGCTTCAACACCGTTGGGTCGTTGCCCCACAAATCCGGGACCCCCAGGAAATAGCCGCTGTTC
>Ga0206896_1144_pt1 | contig 15108 bp, 17 predicted proteins | sample Alteio_BWOrgHeat_52_FD_152969 | JGI IMG/M metagenome (GOLD analysis project Ga0206896, IMG submission 152969) | Enriched cells from forest soil in Barre Woods Harvard Forest LTER site, Petersham, Massachusetts, United States -... | ecosystem: Environmental > Terrestrial > Soil > Temperate forest >... | reverse complement strand
GTTTCGGATGCTGGTGGAGAGCGTCATCGACTACGCGATTTTCATGCTCGATGCTGAAGGTCATGTCGCCAACTGGAATCCAGGAGCAGAAAGAATCAAAGGCTATTCGCGTACCGAGATCATCGGACAGCATTTTTCGCGTTTCTACACGGAAGAAGACCGGCTCGCCGGGGTCCCCGAGAAAGCACTCGCCACTGCGAGAAGCCAAGGGCGTTTCGAACAGGAGAACTGGCGGGTCCGCAAAGACGGCTCGCGTTTTTGGGCTAGCGTCGTCATTGATGCCATTCATGATGAGCGAGGCCAAGTCGTGGGGTTTGCCAAAGTGACCCGCGACATGACCGAACGCCGTGAGATGGAAGAGAAGCTCCGGCAATCCCAGAAGATGGATGCTCTTGGCCAACTCACCGGCGGGGTCGCGCACGATTTTAATAACTTGCTGACGGTCATCATGGGTAGTTTGGAGATATTGACTCGGTGGCTGTCTGCGCCTCGCGATACCACGCCACCGAGTAGGGTCACCCGTGCGATCTCTGCGGCAAAAGATGCCAGCCGGCGAGCAGCTACATTGACACAGCGCCTTTTGGCCTTCTCCCGCCAACAGCCACTGCAACCTAAGACAATCGACCCCAATCGCTTGGTTCACAATTTGGCCGAAATGCTTCGTCGTACACTGGGGGAACGAGTCAGAGTTAGGACGGTGCTTGCTTTCGATGCTGGACTTATCGAAGCCGACCCAACGGAACTTGAGAACGCGCTCCTGAATCTCGTCGTGAACTCCCGAGATGCGATGCCTGAGGGCGGTACCATCACAATTGAAACCGCAAGAGTCGATGATGATAAACCAGCATGCCGACGCCATTGTCCGCAACGGTGATCAAGACATGCTCTGTCTCTCTCCCGTTGCGGACAATGGCGTCGGCATGGATCGTCAGACCCGTGCGAAGGCGTTCGATCCATTTTTCACAACCAAAGAGGCAGATCGTGGAACAGGGCTTGGCCTCAGTCAGGTGTACGGCTTTGTTCAACAATCGGGCGGTCAGGTGCATATTGAAAGTCAACCCGGCGAGGGAACGTCTGTCCAAATATATCTTCCCAGACTACCGGATGATGCTGAAGAGTCTGAGTTGCTAAAAGAGACCTCGGTCACCAATGAGCAGAAGGGAACCGAGACAGTTCTAGTTGTCGAAGATGATGACGCAATCCGTGGATACTGCACCGACGTGCTACGCGAGTTCGGGTATCACGTGCTGGAAGCCCCAAATGCTGGCGCCGCACTTGAAATATTGGATCGCCAGCCGGACGTACGTCTTCTACTCACGGATATAGGATTGCCGGGTCCCATGAACGGCCGCCAATTATCGGACGAGATACGGCAGCGTCGGCCTGAACTGAGAGTTCTGCTCACGACCGGATATACTGGAGATAGCGTCATTCATATGGGTAGGTTGGAGAGAGGCGTATCCTTGATGGTGAAGCCTTTCAGCTTCGGGGACTTAGCGAGGAAGGTACGCGAAGCGCTGGATGCGTGAGGCCGGTGAGTGTGGCTGAATTTCACGGTTGAGCGGGTCTGGTGAGTACGACACTACGTTGCGTTAGGAGATTGCTCCAATATCAACTAAGACTAAGGAAGTAGCAATTTAGACGCAATTGGGAGGAAGGAATGGACCAAGTCATTGAAAAGTCGGCAATGCGGAAAATCTACGTTCGCCTCTTGCCGTTTGCGATCCTCAGCTACTTCCTCGCCTACGTGGATCGGATCAACGTCAGCTTCGCCGCGCTGACCATGCGCGGCGACCTCAATATGTCCGCCACCGCCTACGGTTTCGCGCTCGGCACATTCTATTGGGCCTATTTCATCTTCGAGGTCCCCAGCAACGTCGCCATGGAAAAGGTCGGAGCGCGGCTATGGATTGCGCGTATCATGATTACCTGGGGCCTGTTAGCTGGTGCAACCGCCTTTGTCACCGGCCCAACTAGCTTCGGCGTGTTACGCTTCCTTTTAGGCGCGGCCGAAGCTGGCTTCTTTCCGGGCATCGTCCTGTACTTCACTTACTGGTTCCCCAGCTACCATCATGCTCGGATCGTATCGGGGTTCCTGATCGGGCTACCGATAGCAGTGGCCGCTGGCGCCCCGCTCTCGACTGGGTTGTTGGAACTGGAAGGGTTGCTGGGTCTCAGAGGGTGGCAGATCATGTTTCTCGCCGAAGGTATCCCGACATTCGTGATTGGGATCGTCACCTTGTTCGTGCTGACCGACAAGCCAGAGCAGGCAAAGTTCCTGACCCAAGACGAAAAAGCGTGGCTGCGTGCGAGGCTCGACGCTGAGCGGACAGCCAAGGAATCAGTCCGTACCTTCACCCTATGGCAGAGCCTGATCGATCCGAAGGTGCTGCTGCTGTCCCTCAACTATTTGGGGATAGTCACCGCGAGCCTGGGGATGCTGTTCTTCATTCCGCAGATCATCAAGTCGATCGGCGTCACCAGCAACATGACGGTCGGCTGGTTGACGATGGTGCCCTACATCTGCGGCGGCATCGGCCTTGTGGCCTGGGGCTTCGTCTCGGACCGCATGAACGAACGTCGGTGGAATCTGCTGGTTGCCTGCATCGTCTCGACGGCTGGGTTGGTTATGGCCGGCATGACGATGGGCACATGGTGGGCGCTTGTGGGTATGTCGATCGCCGCGGTCGGGTTCTATGGTTCCAAGGGGCCGTTCTGGGCGATGCCGCCGATGTTCCTCACCGGCACGGCTGCTGCTGCGGCGATCGCCTGGATCAATTCTATCGGCAATCTCGGCGGCTTTTTTGGCCCCTGGTATGTTGGTGTAATGAAGGATGCGACGGGTAGCTTCTCCGGTGGTCTTTATGGACTAGCATTGCTCGGGCTGATTTCCGCCTTTGTCTGCGCCTTCTTCCTGCACATCCCGACCGCAAGGGCGCTCCCTGCGGCGCGATCGCGCGTTGTGGAATCTGCGGGGAATTGAAGGGCCGGTTGGGCGCCGTGATGGAGGGCAGCGCAGCCTGCACCGATTTAGGTGGCCCTCCCTCCGGCCACTGCGCCCTCAACGGGGGGTTGCCTGCACGCCAGGATGATGTGGGACACGAAGTCATCGGCACCCGCGCGAGACGAATTTACCTATAATTGTAGGGTCATTTCGTCTCGGCTCGGTGAACTCAACTTTACTTGTAAACACCGAGGTCACACGTATAAACTACTAACGCTCTCCGAAGCTAGGCTTCCCTCGGCCATATTGCCTGTCTTAGTTTTGGTGGGCTGCTATTAGTCAGCCGATATGTAGGTGTACCCCTTGGCCTGATATGCTGCCAAGGAAATCCATCCATTGCCAACCACCGTTATGCCCGGATCGACGGCCTCCGGGTTGGTGTCGGACAGCCGAGCGGCAATTGAGCACTGTTCGATACCCGCGATCCCCTCGGCCGTGTGCAGCGCTTTGATCTTCGCCGCTATTTTATCTGCGTTGGCACGATCTTCCGGCTTGATCTTGCTCTGATCAGTCTGGACGAGCTTTGTCGCGCCGCTACGGAACCCGATCACGATACTCGGCTTGATGCCCTGCTTCATCAACGACTGCCGGGTTTCGTCAATGACATCAAGTTCACGGACCAGAGCATCGCTGTTGCCGGTGGTGACATCAAAGGCGATTTTGAGTTCCTTCAATCCTGACAACGCCGCCTTGTCTTGCGCATATGCCGTGGTGACCAAAACAGCAAATGCCGCACCGGTGGCGATGGACAAAATTTTGGACATGGTTTCCCTCCCCTGGCGATACTTTACGCGTCACTTCGCTTATGTCCGTCACGATGCGCCGAGGACTTGGCCCTTCCAAGTCCCGCAGCTTCTCGTCGCAACGAATCTAGATCAGAATATCTCAGAGGGAAATACGATGGCGTCCCAGGGTGGCGGGGCGTCCGGCACGTCAGGGCCTCGTTTGGTAATCGATGACCCGACACTGCCCGCACACGCGCCGCGACCACACCACGGAAATCCATGCCGCCCGGCTTGGTCCACCAGCGACTGGGCTATGCCCACTCTGAAGCCGACCAGACCGGCCATCCTACGTGTCGCGGCATGGCTCCCTTCAGGTGCGGCAATGCCCAAAGGGGTTCTGCGGTGCTTCGCTCGCTGGCTGTTTCGGCGAAGTGCATCGCTATCGCGAGTTCTGGGTCTCTGCGGAGCCGTGATGACAACCGATGCGTCGGCGATGAAGGTGGTGAAGGATAAAATGGCGGCGAACCATCATGGGCCTTCGGCTTCGCCGGTATCATCCGTTTTGGCATGATCAATCTGCACCCAATGCAGCCGTCGCCGACATCCGCCTGACCTCGCTGACCTTGGCGGCAGATACCTTCAGCAGCCTCGCCGTCTCTCGCACGCCACGACCTTCATCCAATGCCGAACGGATACGCTGTACTTGGAACGGCGTCGTCCTCGGCCTGCCCAGGCGCTTGCCAGATGACCGTGCGCGATCCAGCCCCGCCAGCACCCGGTCGCGGATCATCGCCCGCTCGAACTCGCTGAATACGCCCAACATGCCGAACAGCATCCTGCCGGATGGCGTCGAGGTATCGAGCGCCTGCTGGTGCAGGTAGAGGTCGATGTCGCGGGATCGTAGCTCGTTCAGCAGCCCGATCAGGTCTGACAGGGATCGTCCCAGCCGGCAGACGCTCCATGCGGCCACGATGTCGAACTCTCGCCGCGCCACGCCCCTGAGCAAAGCATCCAGTCCAGGCCGCTTCTGACGGCCCAGGGAGCCGCTGATGCCCTCGTCGCGGTAGATCGCCACGACCGTCCAGCCAAGCCGTCCAGCGGCCTCCTGCAAGGGCTGTAGCTGGTTCTCCACGGTCTGGCCTCGGTCAGAGGTGGAGACCCTGACGTAGAGAGCGGCGCGTCTGGATGTTGCCATTACAGAAGGATCGCACGGATCGGCAGGGCGTCAAGCAGTGATCGTGGGTGGGGTCTCCCAGGAAATAGCTCGACAAATTGCGGATCAGTGGTAGTTCCGATCACGAACCGACAGGGAGACCAGCCGTGGCAATTGGCAGCGCGATCGAGCGCGGATCGCTGATCCAGGTGTTCGATGAACGCGGACGGACGCTGTTCTCAAAGGCCAGGGGGTCAGGCCCCAAGGACGGGCTGCTGGGATTCACTGGCTCCACCGTCACCGCACGGTACGGTTCTATCATCTACACCTACGACGAGCGCGGCATGACGATCTACTCCAAGGCGGCCTGACGGGTTCGTAGTTCTCGACCGTCTTGCCGCCCTCATGATACAAGAACCTACGCGACCAATCAGGGGGAAATGCAATGAGCGCAAAGGACTTCGTCATACCTCCGGGGCAAGGCGCAGTGTGGAATATGGCTCCCGGCAGATCAGCCACGCTCAAGATCACGAGTGACATCGCCCAGAGCGTGATGATGTTCGAAGAGGTTGCACCGACCGACACCGTTACCGACCGACACATCCATCATGACAGCGATGAGGTCGCCTACGTCCTGAGCGGCGAAGTCACCTTCATGATTGGCGATCAGGTCACAGTCGGCGGTGCTGGAACATGCGCGTTCATGCCGCGAGGTTTGCCGCACGCTTGGAAGAGTACGGGAAGCGAGCCGGGGCGCATACTATTCCTCTACACGCCAGCCAAGGCAGGTGGGGCCTTTGAAGAGGCCGTTCGGATCAACCGTCCGATCTCATCAATGAGCCAGCAAGAGGCTGCCGAAAGACGTCAACGTCATGGTTCGGAGACCGTTGGCCCTCCGCCGTTCTGAAGGCAACGGCGCGTCTATAGGGGCGTCCATCGTGACCACTCTGGCGTGATCAGAGTGGTCACGATGGACAGGGTGGTATGCCCCTCATCAGCAGGCTGGCTCTCCAGCCGATCTCACGCCCGATCTCGCGGGCCGGACCTCCAGCACGACCACCATGACCACCCCGACCACCAGCCGGTCAGGGTGGTCACCCTGGTCAGGCCGGTCACATCCCCTGTGTTCATAAAACACATGGTTTTGGACACGGCTAGCATGACCGTCGAAACCACGGTCGAAAGCCAGCTTTTTAGTGACGGTCAGCGAGGGGGATTTCTGAACAGGTCGGGATGGGTGCCGCCGCCCGATGCCGATGTCAGGCCGGTCGCGCCGGACGTAGGTCGATGCGCCAACTTCGGCACGATCGGCAGCAGCGCGTCGTGCTCCTGGCGGCAAACTGGGAACTTGTGCTGAAGGCCATTTTTCCACGAGGGGGGACGGAGAGGCAATTTCTGAACGGCTTGGCTGGAATCGACTTCTCCTGCCAACATGATGCTGTGGGAACTGGCAGCAACCTGCGATGGAATGGGAAAAGATATGGTCAAAACGCGTGCCCGGCTATGGGCGCTGTATCTACTGCGGCTCAGACGGCGGCATAGAGGGATTGCGAGACGAGCACGTCATACCTTTTGCGCTGGGCGGGGATGTAGTCATCGAGGGTGGTAGCTGTCGTGACTGCGAGCGGAAGATTTCACCAGTTGATACGCATTTGGGACGCAGCGTGTACGGTCATCACCGCATCCACGTTGATGCGCCGACGAGAAATCCGAAGGAACGTCCGTCGAGCTTGCCGGCTAACTTCACCGTCATGGGTAATGACATAGCTTTGGAATTACCGATCAAGGACCACCCGTACTCTCTGGTGCTTCCGGTTTGGGGTGACGCCGGATTTCTTCGAGGGGCACCCATCGACTCGCCGTTTCCCGAAACGTTCTACCAAGCTTATCACTGGCTTCCACCCAATATGCGAGAAACACTCAAGCTCACCAGTGATGAAGACTACAGAATCTGGGCATCCGGCAGAGTTGACACCGCGCTTTTTGCTCGGGGACTAGCGAAGATCGCCTACTGTAATATTGTCATGCGGTTCGGCTTGGATGGATTTAGACCTCTTGCACTGCAAGCTCTGATTCTTGGGTCGTTTTCTGGCATACCATATTTTGTGGGCACTGACTTGAAGGAGCCGCCGGCAAGGTTCGGACGTGAAGCTCTTCACACGGTTCAATTTACCGAACTGGAGGCACGTCCTGGAAACCTAAAGCTCTGGGTTTGCGCCATCCGTCTGTTTGCACATAGCGGCGCAGGCAAACATGGGATGCCAATATACCACGTGATTGCCGGAGCGCCGAAACTATCTCCATGCAGCTTGTAGCTCGTTCTCGACGGACTGATTGCAATCACCAATGCTGACTCGGACATACAGCGCAGAGCCAGCTTTCAGTGGCTCGGAACGAGGGGGATTTCTGAATAGGTCGATGATCCCACTGTCAGTTGGCGGAAGCTGGTGCGGTATCGAGTCTGCGTCCTCGGCTTCAGCGTTGGCAGATAATCGAGACGACGATGCTCATCGAGAAGCTGGGCGCGGAACTGCTGAGCAGTGGCTTTCGAAGTGCTGTGGGCGGATCGCTCCACCTAGATCAAAGCGTCAATATCCGTCGAGCCTGATTTCAGGAAATCCAGGAAGCTGATTCCGTTATAGCGGCATGTTTCGCTGATGCTTAATAGGACCAAGTACTCACGGATGCCCTTCGATGTGGTGCTTCCTTCAATTGCATTGCGAAGACGCGCGAATGCCTTGATTGCATGCTCTGCATTGTTGTTATTCCAAGGCACCCCATCGTGCTCCAGGAATGTGAATAGTTTGCCTCGGTTCTTCTCGAAGCGCCTCTTGTAACCAGACGCGACCTCGGTCCGGTAGTTAGCTATGGACAGGCTGTGGTAGAACCGGTCTACGGCTCGCTTATGCGGGCGCAAGTGATGCGCTTGAAGACCGAAGCGATCAATCGTCTCTATCATAGGCCGTAGTAGACGCCCGAAGGTGAAGGCTACCTCTTTCATCTCCTCGTTGAATGGCTCCTTCAGGACATCTTCGTTTATGTCTCTTAGGAGGTGTACGAGACACTTCTGATGTGAACAGTCAAGTGAGTCGTATCCCGCGTAGAAGTCCGACACCAAAACGCCTCGAAAATCATGCAATACACCATGCGCTGTGCTGCCGTCCCGCGAGTCGCTGTAGACATATGCTACGGCCTCCAAATTGGTAAATACCCATACCCATCGCGCCTCGCGCTTGATTGTAATCTTTGTTTCATCCGCATGGATCAGCGTGCCAGAGACTATTCGCTGTAGAATGGCTCTGTGCGCTGCCTCATACTGTTTTGTTGCGGTGGTTTTAATTTGATTGATAGACTGTATCGGTACCGGCAATCCAAATAGTGCATCGAGTGCTCTTGAAACGGCGCGTTGCGAGACTCGAAGGTCAATAACTTGGTGGAGGACGTATGCCTTCAGACCACTGCCAAACCTTGCCTCACGTGGAAGCTCGTTATAGCCGCGCTTACAGTCATAGCATTGGTATCTGAAAAAGTTGTGCCGCACTACCCAACGCCTAAGTCCCGTCCGAGAGAATCGAAGATCATATATTAGGTGAGAATATTTGCCGTTCCTATGAAACCGCGTGCAACCGCAGTTCGGGCAGCATGCAGGGCGATGTTCCTCAGCCTGGACGCACTTGTTTGGTGGAAGCAATGCCGCCGCGTGCTTGCCGCGTTCCTGCGATAGCCGCTTGAGACGTTTGCTGGATCGAACGTAAACCCGGTTCCTTTGGTAATCCCAATATGCGGCCTCGTTTATCACCTTAAAGTCTGAGACAACGTATTGTATGGGACCAAATCTGAGGGGGTAGCCGCTATCCAATGAACTCACATTTACAAAGCGAGCTTCTGCCTCGATGGAGGGTTTGTCAGAACAAATGTCTGCGATGACGTTTGCTACCGTATGAAGAGCATGGCAGTCATCCGCGTTGTAGTTAATCAACCTGCGCCGTAGGACTGGGGCGCGGGTGGACTCCCACTCGGACCGCCAAGCAATCGCGTTGAACCCCGATGCATTGCTTTCAGACCATGCAAAACCCAAATAACTTGCAATCTCCTTGAGGCCGTTCGAATAGGTTGGGAAATAGAGTTGTGCGTAGATTAGGGACAAAAGGTTGAAGGAGGAAGAAATCAACTTATCAAGGAATGCAACATCCTCTGTCCCGACGGTGTATCGAGATTTCATCCGCCTCAAGAACTGAACCTCGTAGTTGCCATAATGCACGAGGCGGGCGTCTTTCATCACCTTGAGCGCATTTAGACATGACATCCACATGTCGCGCTCGTCAGATGGTGTATCTGCCCAGAAAGATTGCTGGATGTACTCGCCATCCTCATCCCTATGCCGCAGACCTATCAGATAATACGAGTCATAATCGGGAACCCCCTCCACATCCAGGTAAACAAAGCCGTCGGAAGCGACAAAACTCGGGGAACCGACAACATGGATGCGGTTCTTTCGAATCGCGAGCGCCTTTAGTGATGGCTGGTGTTTAGCAGCGTACGACGCATTCGTTTTTGGGTGCCGTCTTGGCCGAAAGGTGTAAGACAACTGGGTGACCGTAAAGATACCCTTGCGGTTCTGCCTCTCGCTCCTTCGTGGTCATGTTCGTCAACAGGCTGAGATCATCCTTTTCCAAGGCGGCAGCACGGCACCGGGATTGGAACTCACATTCCGGACAGTGTCTATTGAGCACCAGCGGTGGCCGTTCGGCAGGCAGTTTGTTCGACATGAACTTCGTGATAGAAGGGGTGGCGTCAGCCACCAGCCTTGGAAGCGACACAGTTGTAGTGGCAAATTGTATTCCGTGGATCAGCTTGCCAGTTTGTGGCGTGTTGCCGGTAATGCGGGACATTATGAGTGCGTCATAGGCTAAGAGCAATTTGTTTGCCAAAGACGGTTTCTCATTCTTTTCGAAACGAACTGGGATATAGTGGGGACGCACATCATCGGACTTCGATCTCGTTCGCAGTAATGCGTCGGGTTGCGTCCAAAGGTTGGACGCCATCACGATGGGTTCGAGCAACAATCTATAGCGCCCATCCCTCAACACTCGCAATGAAGGCGTTCCCCGATGGCAGTCGTCCTCTGGAACCTTTGATGTCAGCCATTCCAAAGCAGACTGCTTGAACTCGCGCGCTACTTCCTGTTGCCATGAGACCTCCTGCGAGGAAATCCCTCTTACGCCCTCACGCATTAGGTAAGCCTTTGTTCCACAGTGAGACAGTGCAGCGAAGATTTCGTCGGTGATCATGTCGTCGTGGCTCATCGCTATATTTCCTCTGTATTCCTTACCTGTTTGCAGGCTGGGTAATCGGAGCGATGGCGTTACCTCTAGCTGCGCCAGCAAGCCTTTACGGGAAATGATGCCGAATTAGCAGGACGGGTCCGCCTATCGATGCTGCGCGACCGGCCTGACATCGGCATCGGGCGGCGGCACCCATCCCGACCTGTTCAGAAATCCCCCTCGCTGGCCGTCGCTGAGAACTGGCTCGCCACCGTGGTTTTAACGGTCATGCTAGCCGCTCTTATTCACCGCATAGCTGGGATTCGCTGGCGGGTGTCGCATAAGGGTCTGATCTTGTTTACGGATTGGGTGTCGAGACCATCCCGTTCACCCGATCACACCGAGCCACACCCGCCATGCACAACGATACGACTGAGCCGTTCTGGTTTCCAGCCGTCGGACGCAAGAAAGTCACTGCTGCGTTCGATGGTGGGCGTCTCACCTCGGATGGCGGTGTGATGCTTCTGGCTGCTGCCGAGCGGCGTATCGGGATTGCCCATCGCCTGGCAGGTTTGATTGCCGATCCGCGCAATCCGCTGCTGGTGACACACAGTGTCGTCGATATTCTGCGCGCGCGCATGCTCGCCATTGCCTGCGGTTACCAGGACGCCGACGATCTCGATCATCTGCGCACCGACCCCGGCTTCAAACTGGCCTGCGGACGTCTGCCTGATACCGGTGATGATCTGTGCTCTCAGCCGACGATGTCGCGTTGGGAGAATGCGCCGAGTCTGCGTGAGGTGGTGCGCATGACCTACGCGATGATCGACGCCTATTGCGCCAGCTACCCACGCCCGCCTGTCGCTGTCACGCTGGACATCGATGACACCGTCGATGTCGTGCACGGCCACCAGCAGCTTTCGTTGTTCAACGCCCATTACGACGAACGCTGCTTCCTGCCGATCCACGTCTACGAGACCGCCACCTCCCGTCCGGTCGCGATGCTGCTGCGACCTGGCAAAACACCGTCGGGAGACGAAGTCCGCCGGCATCTGCGTCGCCTGGTGCGCCGCATTCGCAGCCATTGGCCGACCACGCGGCTGATCATCCGTGGCGACGGTCATTATAGCCGCCCCCAGGTGATGGCGTGGTGCGAGGCCAACGATGTCGATTATGTGTTCGGCCTGCCCGGCAACGGCGTGCTGAGCCGTCTGGTCGAGATCGCTGCCGACGATGTCAGGGTGCGTCGCGCCGAAGCCCAGGCGGCGGTGCTACGCCGCTATACCGAGACCCGCTATGGCGCCAGATCCTGGGGCTGCGAGCGGCGCGTGGTGGCACGCATCGAAGCCAGCACCCAGGGATTGGACATCCGCTACGTGGTGACCAACCTGGACGGCGGCAGCGCGGAGTGGCTCTACGACACGCTCTACTGCGCGCGCGGCCAGGCCGAGAACCTGATCAAGCTGCACAAGAGCCAACTTGCCTCCGATCGGACCAGTTGTCGCTCGGCACTCGCCAATCAGGTGCGTCTCGTGCTGCATACCGCCGCCTACTGGCTGATGCTGACGGTGCGCGACGCCATCGACAAACCGCATCCGCTCGCCAACGCCGAGTTCACCACCCTGCGCACGCGCCTCCTCAAAATCGCCGCACGCATCACCGAGACCGCCACACGCGTCCGCGTCGCCTTTGCTGCAGCATGCCCGGACCACGCATTGTTTCGCCGCATCGCCATCTGCCTCCAGCCCGCCGGACCGTAACACGGCGGGTGCTCCGTCCCCGCACACACCCGGTCCCGCCAACATCGGTAAGCGTCAGCCGTTGGCCGCCTACCGATTTGGCGGACTGGAGTGCATGTTGCTCGGGCCTGGTGAGGGCGGGCTAATGTCCATGATCGGTTAAGTGGACATCATCTCTACGGATAGCGATCTCCAGGGATATCGGGACGAGAGTGATTGGGTCGATTTCTGACATGAGTGACCCGAGATTGATTGCGGCTGGGGGCAAGCGGTCGCGTCGTTCATGGTCGGATGAAGAGAAGCGGCGGATCGTCGCTGAAGCGGTTCTCCCTGGCGCGTCGGTGGCGGACATTGCTCGGCGGCATGGAGTGAACGCCAATCTGGTGTTCAACTGGCGAAAGGCCGCTCGGGCGGTGTTGTCGGTTGCTGAGCCGAACGCCTCGCCGGTGGCGTTGCCGGTGAATCCATCGTCGCGTGCCGCCGAGCACGGTGAGTTCATTCCAATTGGCGTTATTGGCCAGGCAGAGGATGCAGATCCGACGCTGATCGCCGGACCTTCGTCGACTGTGGTCGGCGGGACGCCTTCGCGGCGGGAGACGTTGTCGCGCCCGGGCATGGATGAGCGGCCTGGCGTGATCGAGATCGATCTGGCGGATGGAGTGCGGGTGCGTGTGGATGCCTTCGTCAATGAGCGGGCGCTGCGTCGCGTGCTCGCGATATTGAAGGCCACGCCATGATCCAGGTGATGCCGGGCACCAAGGTTTATCTGGCCTGCCGCCCGGTCAGCATGCGTTATGGCTTTGACGGTCTGGCTGCGCAGGTGAAGCAGGTTCTGGCTGCCGATCCCTTCTCGGGACACCTGTTTTTGTTTCGTAGCAAGCGAGCGGATTATCTGAAGATTTTGTATTACGACGGAACCGGCTTGTGCCTGTTTGCCAAGCGGCTGGAGAGCGGCAAGTTCATTTGGCCGCCGATCGTGGATGGCGGCATGATCCTGACACCCGCGCAGCTGGCTCTTCTGCTTGAGGCGATCGATTGGCGGCGAACCGTCGCTGCGGAATTGCCGCGCAAACCGGTTGCGGTTTGACTGCCGGCACGACGCATTTTTCCGGGTTTCCGGCGCTCAAAGGGCTAGCGGCGCGACAGAGCGGTTTCGTAGAATCTGTCTATGTCGTTGGCAACCGAGCCGCTGCCGGCCAACCCGAGTGTTCTGCGGATCTTCGCCGCAGACCTGCAGGCCGAACTGGCGCGCAAGGACATCGAGATTGCCGCCAACGCCGCCGAGATCCATGCCAAGACGCTGCACATCGAGAAGCTGAAGATGCAGCTGGCCGTGCTGCGGCGTGCGCGGTTCGGCCGTTCCTCGGAGAAGCTCAATCGCGATATTGAGCAACTTGAACTGCTGATCGGCGCGCTCGAACAGGATGCTGCCGCCGAAGACGCCCGCACCAGCACAGCCGAACCCGACATGACGACCGACCCCAAGACGTCTGCCCGGACACACCAGCGCAAGCAGCCGGTGCGCGCGCCGTTGCCAGCCCATCTACCGCGCGAGACCGTCACCCATGAGCCAGCCTGCATCTGCGCGGGCTGCGGTGGCACAACGTTCAGCCGGATCGGACAGGACGAGCGGGAGGTGCTCGAATACGTCCCATCCAGTTTCAAGGTGATCCAGCATGTCCGGCCGAAGCTGAGCTGCCGGTCGTGCGAGACGATCGTGCAGGCGCCAATGCCGTCGCTGCCGATCGAGCGCGGGCGGCCTGGTCCAGGCCTGATTGCGCATGTGCTGGTCTCGAAATATTGTGACCACACGCCGCTACACCGCCAGTCCGTCATCTATGCCCGCGAAGGCGTCCAGCTCGACCGCGCCACACTGGCCGATTGGGTCGGAAAGGCGGAGTTCCTGCTCGCTCCTCTGGCTGAGATGATCGGCCGGCATGTTCGTGCCGGCGCCGCGCTGCATGCCGACGACACCACCGTCCCGGTGCTCGCGCCCGGCTTGGGAAAGACCAAAACCGGACGGCTCTGGGTTGTCGTTCGCGACGAGCGGCCCTGGGGCTCGGTGGTGCCACCGGCGGCGTTCTATCACTACTCGGCGAATCGCATGGGCATCCATGCGGAGGCACTGCTTGGCACCTGCCGGGGCTTTCTGCATGCCGATGGATATGCCGGGTTCGAAAGGCTCTACCGACCAACCACGCCCAATGGCGAGCCGACGCTGGTCGAGGTTGCATGCTGGAGCCACGCACGCCGAAAGTTCTACGAGGTGCACCATGCCACAGCCTCGCCGATCGCCTTGGAGGCCTTGGAGCGGATCGCCGCCCTGTTCGCCATCGAAAGCAGCATCCGCGGACGGCCATCCGATCAGCGTGGCGCCGCGCGCGAAGAGCACGCCCGGCCGCTGCTGGTGCAACTGAAGACGTTTCTCGACACGTCGCTCAACCGGGTGAGTGGCAAGAGTGCGCTCGCCCAGGCGATCCGCTATGCCCTGTCGCGTTGGAAGGCGCTGACCCGATACATCACCGATGGCCGGCTCGAAATGTCGAACAACGCCGCCGAGCGGGCAATGAAGCCCCCCGTGCTTGGGAGGAAAAACTACCTGTTCTGTGGCTCCGACGCCGGTGGACAGCGCGCCGCCTGCATCTACACCATCATCGAAACTGCTAAGATGTGCCGCATCAATCCGCAGGCCTATCTGGCTGATGTCCTCAATCGCATCGCTGATCACCCGATCCGTCAGATCGACACTCTGCTCCCATGGCGCTGGGCAAAATAGCGCGCGCCAAGTCGCTGCCACAAACCAAAAACCGCGGCCAACGGCTGACGCTCACCAACATCCAACGCCGTCATGAACCTGACTGACTTCGCGATGAAACAGGCGACATGCAGCAACGCGCCTGCTCCTCAGACAGCACCATCAACTTCAATGCGATGAATAGGACGGGTTAGACCTCCTGCGATAATACCAGTGCCGTTCATTTCCCATAGCGCGACTGAGCCATTGTCGTTCTGCCAAAGAATATCGCTGTGGCCATCACCATAGAAATCACCAGTGCCCTTGATGTGCCTCGTCGGTTATTCTGCCCATGTTGGACGGGATCTGGTTGTTTCATTATCGATGGCACCCGCTGCACTGCCCGGCGTAGTGACGGTTGTGGTGGCGTGGATGCTGGATCCCGCAAGCTTCCAACCGGCGCTGGACCGGCTACTCGCTGTCCGAGCG
>Ga0206896_1020_pt3 | contig 15189 bp, 11 predicted proteins | sample Alteio_BWOrgHeat_52_FD_152969 | JGI IMG/M metagenome (GOLD analysis project Ga0206896, IMG submission 152969) | Enriched cells from forest soil in Barre Woods Harvard Forest LTER site, Petersham, Massachusetts, United States -... | ecosystem: Environmental > Terrestrial > Soil > Temperate forest >... | reverse complement strand
ATCATGGTTTCATCACGCGGCACAAGCTGCATTGGATTGAAGGCGTCCGTACCCCCGAACGGCGTCAAGTTGAAAACCCTTTGCCCTCGCAACCTCCGTGCCTCAGACGTGATCCTGAATAGCTCGCCGTGATTCACATCGAGTGCCACCACCGACCCTTGCCAGTACGAAAGCATATTCGGCACCGCAAAACTCACGCCCTTCCCTGACCCCGTGCTACCGACCACAACCGAATGAACCGTGTCCCTGCTCCACAGCATCTTGCCGGTGCTTGTGCGACCCAGCACAAGATCACCCGCCCGAAGCATTCCTGCCGCCGCGACATCACGCAGCGTCGCCCATCTGGCAGTGCCGCACGCCGTTCGTGACGGCCTCCATTGTGGCCGGTAGAACCGCAGCAGTCCTATCACCGCCAGCACCAGCAATAGGATGAACAATGCTCTCCAATCACTCCTCATGCGCGTACCCTCCACGGCGACTCTCGAAGGAGTCTTTTTGAAAGATGCAAATCAGATTGTTGCGATCAGGTTTCTGTTACTGGCTCAAGCCCCTGAGCCACTTTTGCAGCTCGGCGATGAGCAGCTTCGCGGCCTCCACGCTGCCGTTCGTCATCGTGGCGCTCCCGCCCTTCACCCGGAAGTTCACTTTCTTCGCCTTTGGCTTCTTGCCGCCCAGCTCAATCTGAACTTTCTCCCAGATCGTTTCCGCCGACATGTTCTCCGCATTGGAGGCTATTGCCATTTGCTTTACAGCGTCGGGCAGCATCGAGATGAAGTAAGCCCCTTTTGGAACCAGCTTTCCCGCCTTGACCAGTTCCTGCGCTTGAGGGCAGAGCCGCGAGGAGATCGACATGATTCGGGACACTTCACCACGGCTTTTGTGGACATGACGCGCCACCTCCGCATCTGACGACCAGCCGTGCAGCTCTTTCAGCTGCACGAACACTGCTGCGTATTCCAGCGGCGTCAGGTCTTGACGCAAAGCATTTACCGTCACCTGGCTGAGCTTCAACGCCCCTTCGTCCGGCTTCTCCAGGAATACCAGCACCGGAATCTTGTCGATGACCCCAGCAGCCACGGCTGCGAGGAATCGCGTCATGCCGTCGATGATGCGAATTTTCTCGCCTTCGTAATACCCGATCAGCGGCACCAGGATACCGTGCTCCCGGATGTCGGCCACCAGGAAGTCGAAGAACTCCCGATACGTCGCGGTATTGCGGTCCCGCAAATCGTTCAGGACGGGCAGAAATTGGACAAGAAGTGCGAACAGAAAGATAGGGTCGGCAGGCATGGACAATCCCCTTTTCAGACGACGTAAGTACCAGTTCCATCTTGATTCCCATTCATCTCCTCGCTATTAAAAGCGCCACCCCCGTTGGCGCTGAGTTGGCGCTTTTGGATTTTTCTGGAACTGACGGTCAGGGAGCCATGAAGCTAGATGTGCAGGCGGCGAATCGCATCAAGTTTGATAAAGGTTTTTCACTCGGACAAATTGCGATAGAGCTTGGCACGGACAAAAGCGCCGTTTCGCAGTGGTTCAATGCAAAGAGGGGGATCAGCCTGCCGAATGCGGTCAAGTTAGCGGCATTGCTCCGCTGTACAATAGGCCAGTTGGCCGGTAAGGAGCCCTACGCCTCGCCCGATCCGCCGTCCACGGATGAGGGAGATTGCCTTATCAAAATCGAGGAAACTGTTGACGAGTGGTACAAAGGAAAAGGTGATATAATAATAGAGGCGCTCCGCCTGATCGTGGAGTCAGGTGGCGCAGTCCGCATAACCGGAATGCGGGAGGGGTGCGTGGAGATTACCGTCCGCCTAACTCATGAGCAACAAGCAAGGCTGCAGAAAGCCTTTGCAGAGGGCAAGCTTGCGCACCTCAATATCACTGCGGTACAGCCGGTTCAACGAGTCATATCGGCAACTGCGAAGACCAATGTTATCCGTGTGTTCTCCGTTCTTTCGGAGGACCTCATCGCTCTGCGACAACCTTTTTCCAAACAACGACTTATCGTGTGTAAGCCTCGAACGAGTAAAGCGTCTCGGCCTGATCGCCCTGACCTAACGCCTAAACCAAAGCCTCCCAAGCGACGTTCCCCTGCCAAACCCAAACGTAGATCGCGTTAACTAATCGCTGACGATTTGACACACTCTCCAAGCTGTGATATGCGCCGGAAGAGGAGTCATTTAGAGAAACATTCGGCTGCATGCTAGAGTGTGCAATGATTGCCGCCCTATTTCCTTGGCGGCGCATCGCGATTCTCCGGCGCATCGCGTCGTAGATCCTCTGTATCCATCCATTTCTTGTGGTCAACGTCCACCGAGTCTGGCTCCAACCGTTTAATGTCGATGATGTTAAGGTGAGCCAGTTTCCCATCCGCCCACGCTTGCATCAGTATTTTCGCATCTTTGCGGCTCAGGCGAAGTCTCAATTCGACACCCATTGCAACCTCCATGCGCAGTTGTCTGGCCAAATCCCTAGCACACTGGTCAGCGTTTTGCAAAATCAAAAAGGGAAAATAGGGATGACGCCCGATTGGGGTCAATGCGTCCGCAGGATGTCTGCTGAGATCGCAAGCTCAGACATTTTGAGCTTACGCTGGCAGACATGGAATCCAAGACACTATCGCCGCCAAGATCGACCGGTCGGCCGCAACGGTGCGGTGCGAACGGAATCGGCTAAAAATTCCACGTAAACGGGATCGCCGAAAAGAGTTTTAGGCTACCTCCTACGGCAGTTAAGACTTCTTAACCACTGACCGCTTGCGCTTCTTTCTCAACTGCATTAGTATGACGTGAATGATAACGTCCTTTATCTTTCCCAGCGAGGGGCAGTTTGTCCGACGACGGTTCGCAAGCAGATTCATTAACAGGCGGTAACGGTCGACTAACCACCTCGACCGAAGCCGGCACCATCGACCTTCCAGTGATTCTTACGAGCGCCGGTGACGACGCCGTCATGCGGTTTGTCGAATTCTTCACCGCGAACATTCGCAACAAGCACACTCGTCGAGCGTATTTCCGCAACGCGGTGACTTTTCTGCGCTGGTGCGAAACCCGAGGCATTCATTCGCTGCGACAGGTCAAACCCGTCACCGTTGCCGCGTATGTCGAACTTTTGCAAGCGACCCACTCGAAGCCAACGGTCAAACAATGCCTGGCGACAATTCGGATGCTGTTCGACTGGCTCGTTACCGGCCAAATTGTGCCGGCCAATCCAGCGCATGCGGTTCGCGGTCCCAGGCACGTCGTCACGAGGGGAAAGACACCGGTTCTTAGTGCCGAGGAAACCCGCACTCTTTTCGAGAGCATCAACGGAGAGAGCGTCGTCGAGAAACGTGACCGTGCGCTTCTTGCCGCGATGTTTTTCACCTTCGCCAGGGTGGGCGCCGTCGTCGCCATGTCGGTCGAAGATTACTACCCGCAGGGCAAGCGCTACTGGCTTCGCCTCCACGAGAAAAACGGCAAGCAGCACGAAATGCCAGCCCATCACACCCTGGAAGAGTACCTCGACGCGTACCTGCATGCCGCCGGCATCGCCGACGACCGTAAAGGTCCGCTGTTCCGCTCCGCGACCAAGACAGCCGACCGACTGAACAACAATCCCTTGCGGCCCGCCGACGTTTGGCGGATGATCCGCCGCCGCGCCAACAAGGCCGGCATCGCAACGCGCATCAATTGTCACAGCTTCCGCGCCACCGGCATCACCAATTACTTGGAGCACAATGGCACCCTGGAGAAGGCCCAGCAAATGGCCTCCCATTCGAGTCCCCGCACCACAAAGCTGTATGACCGCACCAACGACCAGGTCACCCTTGACGAGGTCGAGAAAATCACACTCTGAAGCGTTGCCCGCCCGCTGCCGATCAGATCACAGCCATGAATCGCTAATGGCAATAGTGTTCTGGTTGATCTGCAAATGGCTGCTTATTTGAAAAGCTCTTCGATCACTTTATCTACGGCCCTTATGCCGAGAACTCGTAACAGGTCCAGGGTGGCTTTTTCGCGCTCCTTGGCCAATTCAACCATCTGAATCTCAGCGGCTGTAGGTGGCCGAGTTGTCGTGTATTTCTCTTTGACTTCGTCCCAATAATACGTCGTCCATGGGGCTTCGCGCACCGTGATTCGGGGAACGTCTTTCGCTGGAATGCCAGCTGGGGCTGCGATTCGCAGCGAAATGCGTATTTCGCGTGATGACCCGACCGTCACCAAGCTCGCGAGTGGCGCACCTTGATGCAAGACGACGACCCCAAGCTGTCGGGCGACAGACACCGGCTCATCTTTTTCCTGTGGCGTTAGCCAAATAAATCGCTTTGAGTCGGGATTGAATTCGTAATGGTAGAACACCGGGACGTAGCCGTCCTTCGACTCGTCGTATTTATAGAAATTGTCGGCAGTGCGCAATCCCAAAACACCGTACCGACCCTTGGCATATCTGCTGCCAGGACCGTAGAGCGGATAGGGCTCAAAGGTTTTAGGTTGCGTTACCATAAGAGCTGATTCATGCAACGAATGAATCGTGAAATCTCTGTACAGTTTCCCGTCACTCATCCAGACAAAGGCGGGGCGCACGACCGACCAGTCGACAGTCGTTGATTCAAATGCCGAATTGGCGGCGGATTCAGGCGCGCGGTATTTTTTGTCCAACGCCGCAAGCAACTGCGCCTGTTCTTGGAGACTTGCTTTTATCCCGTCTTCGTCCTGCAGGGCCTTATCAAGCTTTCCGCCTAAGCCGTCGACCCGTTCATTCAAAACACCGAAGTCTTTGTTTATCGTGTCCAGCGCGGCCCTGGCCTTTTTGGCTTCGGCCGCTGCCTTCTCAGCAGTGATCCTTGCTTTTTCAGCGTCAACTCTGGCCCTTTCAGCATCGTCCTTGGCCTTGCCTGCAACTTGCTGGCTCGCATTCGCATATGCCCTGGCTGTATCAGAAATCCACTTGTGGAATAATAAGAGCACGAGAAGCAGGAGTACTGCCGTTGCGCCGAGGGCTGCGCCGACGATTCGCAAAGTCCGGTGTTGGTGCTTGCGGGCCACCCGTTCCATCTCGGCGCGCGGTAAACTTGCCGCGTTTCCCACGGGAGTTCTTGCCGGCAATAGCGCCGGCCCAGGTGCGGACGGAAGGGTCGGTTCCATTGCGACAATTCTGAGGACCGGGCCACTGGCTCCGAGCCCTACGCGATCATTCACCGTTAAGGTTCGGCGTCCACTTAGCTCTTGTTCGTTCAAAAACGTCTTGTTCGTCGAGCGCAGGTCTGAAACAAAAACTTCATTCTGCCGCACTTCGATCAGCGCATGTTTCGCCGACACCTTTTCATGCGATACCACAATGTCATTGTCCGGCAGTCGGCCCACGGACAGGATCGAAGCCGTGGACTCGAACGGTGTACGGCGACCGGTCGGGTCGATGATTTCTAGCCGAATTCTCATGATAACACCTTCAGTATGAACCGTTGTTCGCCGACCAGAAATTGACAGCCCCCGTCGAGCGGAAGGGGCTGGCCGATACGCAGCCAGACGCCGTTCACCGAACGGTTGTTTTCCAGGCGCCAGCGGCTATCGGAACCCCGGTAGAATCTGGCATGTTGCGGATTAACGAACACATCGCCGGGCGGAACTATCGCGCAGATCTTGGGATCGCGGCCAACCCAATATTCCGATTTGATCATAGGGATGCGGGCCCCATCTTTGCCAGCTGCAATTTCCACGAGTACGGGTGCCTCGCCGCCGGCAATCCCCGAATGCCCTGGAAGCAGCGTACTCACGGGCGGAGCGCTCCCCGAAGCTTTTGGAGCGACTTGGCCTTTTGCATCGTCGAAGCGGTATCGGGTCCAGCCGAACATGAGCTGGTGGCCGTCATTCAACAGGACCTTCCCAACGCGGACAAAAGTGCCGTTTCTGCTTTCGAGGTCGCTGAGTATCCAGCGAATTCCTTCGTCCGTTCGCACGCGGCTCAGTTCGGCATGCCGCGTGGAGATTTGTCCGTCGTGCGGAATCAGCACGTCGCCTTCAGTTCGCCCGATGATGTACCGGTCGGCGCGAAGAGAAATCCATTCCCCGTCGGTGTCGCCGTCGTTGACAATGCACAGCAACGCCATTGGGGGTCGTTCAATCGGCCGGCACAGCGGAGTTTCACCTGCCGGCACTGGCTTTTCCGGCACCGGTTGCGTGGCCCCGGGAGGCGCTGGCGGCTTTGGCGGCGGAATCTTTCCGCCCAACGCCGCGAGCCGAGCCTCCAATGCCTGTCGGATCTCATCGGGCGATTCGACCTGCGTTCCGCGATAGGGTGAAGGATTCGGCATGACGGTCCTACCTTGCAAATAGTCCGATCAATTCATTCGGGCTTCCGTAACAGCGGTTTGAAGCCGCCGTTGGCAGCACTGTTCTAAGGCAGCTTCTTGATTTCGACGCTTCTCACCGAAATCGACGAGTCTTTGCCGCAGCGTAGGGCGATGCTGCCCTTCGTATACGTGTTCCGCTCGTCCGTGAAGCTGACTACCCTCTTCCCGTCAATATCGATACTGAACACATTCTTTTCGGCGGTAATATCGACTAAGATCACTTGTCCCGACTTGAACTTAACTGGTTCGGCAATTGCCAGTTTTTGGTAGGGTGTTGTAGGAACAAAAATGCCAAATGTTCCCACCGTTCCGACATCATCATCAGTCAGCGAAACGTAGTAGCCTTCAAGTTGACTGTTCGTGCCGGCAGTCCTACCTCGAAACATAATCAGGCCTTGCCCGACGACAGCCTTAACGCGCAACTTGAAATCACTAAACTCATCCTGTTGATAAACCAGTGCACCCGCCTCAGGTCGGTGCGCCCCGACTCCGGTGAGAGATCCACCTTTGGCGCCCCAATGTGTTGTCGAGTCTGCAGTTTGCTTCCACCCCGTCAAATCCTTGCCGTTGAACAGCGGCGCGAAGCGGTCCTCGCGCTTAGCAGGTTGAAGATCTTGAATTTCGATTTTGCGAAAGTGAATTTCAGCGTCGGATTTTGCCCGGCAAATAAGAAGGATTCTTCCCGAGTGAAAGGCGGTGGCGATGTCCTTATACTCGGCTACCATCGCCCCGTTGACGTATGTCGTGATCGTATTTCCAATCGCTGTCACCTCCAGTATGTATGGGCGACCATCTTCCACAGGCACGTGTTTGGCAGGTGTATCCCATGTGATGACTGCGCCACGCTCAGCCGCCACGGCTTTGGAAATGCTCCCCGCAGGCACGTCTGGATATGGGGCGTCAGTCCCGTTTAATCGGATTCTATATCCATTGATCTTTCCGTCATTGATTTCGGCACGCAAGACGATCTGCTTCGAAGTGTCGTCCGGATTGCTTATCTCCATCCTCAGACGAAAGTCACCGAAGTCGTTTCGGACTGTTTCCAAAAGTGATGGCCGGCCAACTTGACCTCCGCCTTTACCGACAAGCTCACCGCTTTTTACATCCCAAGTGCCACCGTTTTCTGTTGGTCGATTCCAACCAGTCAAATTCTTGCCGTTGAACAGCGGCACGAAGCTTTCTTGTTCCGCTTTCGCTGCCGGCAATTCCTTAATCTCGATCTTGCGAAACTCGATCTGACTACCCATCGGGTGCAAAATGAATCGTCCACGCGCGTATCGCCGGTCTGGGTCTCGATAGTCGGCCGTCGTCCGCCCATCCACTTTGACGACAACGCGGTCCCATACGGCAATCATCTCAAGCGTAAACCACTGGTTTTCTGGTACAGGTGGGTCTGAGACCCTGGCCACTCCCATGCCCTTCCCCAGTCGCAGGCTACCCGTCTTGTTTGGGTTGCCGTTTGCGCCGTTAATTACGGCTCCGTATCCCTTGATCGGGTCATGCTCGTCGGGAGGAAACGAATCAGGGCTAAATATACAGCGGGAGGTGACGACGCCATAACAACCGTTGCTGACGCGCGCCTCGATTCGCAGGTGAAAATCCGTGTAGGCATCGCGCTCTGAGTAGAGGAAGCGGGCCGGTTGACCAACGCCCGTCCCGGTACCGATGAGAACGCCGTTTTTGACGCTCCAGTCGTCCGACTGTTTTGGGTGGGTCTGCCACCCAGTCAGGTCCTTGAGATTGAACAGCGGCACGAAGCCGTCGTTGGCACCGCTGGCATTAGGCCGATCTTCCTCCGGATTTCCCTGCGGCGGCTCTGTTAGACCCTGGTTTTTCTTGGGCAAATCGTTCGGCGCATGATTGTCTTTGGGCCTTTCCGCTATCTTCTGCTCCGGCACCAACCGTATATTCACCTGCGAATGCCCACCAGCTGTCAGCGTCAGCTCGCGGCTATCGATTTTGAAGCCGCCCTTACGCACTTCGAGTTTATGTACGCCGGGCTTCTTGCGGATCTCAATCGGCTCCTTGTCGCCGTGAGGCTTCACGCTGATCGTGTCACCGTCGATCTTTACTTCAGCATCTTGCGGATCGACGGTCAGCTCGATCACTCCGTCTTGCGTTCTTACCTGAATGACGATAATTGCAGCAACCACGCACAAGAATGCGAACGACGCGCCAATAATCGCCGCCAAACCGATTGGAGTTTTCCACCACGATGCCTTGGCGACCTTCCGCACCAGCCGCGGCTTCGCTTTCGCCTGTTCTTCGTGGGTGTCATCGATATTGATTTCTTTCCATACCGACTGTCCCGCGTTGGCGGCAACCACCGGCTGGTTTGGCATCCAAAACGTTTCTTCCTTCTTTTCCTGGTTCACTACCGGCTTAGCCACTTGCGGAATAATGTTGTTCGTGGTCTGGATCGTTTTCAGGGTCTTGGCAACCTCTAGTGCCGTATGAGGGCGATCGGCAGGATTCTTGGCCAACATACGGGCTACGAGGTCGGCCAGTTCCTTCGGTACTTCCAGCCGAATTGCATCAAGGCGCTCTGGCGTTTGCGTAATATGGGCTGCCAGGACATCAGCAATACGCTCCGGTTCCTCTCTTTCGTCATATGGAAGAGGGAACGGCGCGCGACCCGCCAACATGAAGTATGCCGTGCAACCCAAGCTGTAAATGTCGGCGCGGGCATCCGCGTTGGCTGCATCATCGATTTGTTCCGGCGGCATGAATTCGGGCGTCCCCATCGTCTTACGCGCTAGCGTTGCCCCGGGCTGAGCTTCGCCTTGGCGAGTTCCAGTTACCGGATCGATTGGGTCGCCGATTTTCTTAGCCAAGCCATAATCAGTGATTTTTACTACGTGGTCACTGCGACTGACCATGAAGTTTTGCGGCTTCAGGTCGCGGTGAACAAAGCCTTTCTTGTGAATGTGCTGAAGGCCAATGGCCGCTTGGAGCAAATAATGGCAAACGTGCTTGATCGGCAATTGGCTGCCGCTCCTTTTCACCACTGCCGCCAAGTCGGCTCCGTCGATATACTCCATCACGAGAACCATCATTTCGGCAAACGGCTCCGCATCATGGGCGATAACGATATTGCCGTGGGCGCCGAGAGCGGCTGCAACTTCAACTTCGCGCTGGAAGCGCCAGACGAGTTCAGCCTCGTTGGATTGCGCGCATTTGATTGCGACATCGATCTTCGTATGCCGGTGGCGTGCGCGGAACACAGCCCCCATGCCGCCGCTTCCGATGAGCTGAATTGCCTCGAATTTTTCGTGGCCTAGCAGCTTTTGCTGCATGATGGCGATGGCCGCTGCCATTTGCCCTGCCCCGCCCCCCTTGGTGGAGCTGCTCGCCAGGGAGGGTGTGACTTTCGACGGCGACGAAATGGGCTGCTTTTTGGCCTCGCGCAACTGGCCTAGTAATGTGCCTGGAGGAAGTTGCTTCATTTTCTCCCGACAATCGCTGCATTGGGCCAAATGTCCGCTGATGATTTTGGCCCGCGCTTCATCTAGTTGCCCCTGTTGAAACGCCGTCAGGTCGACCAACGTCGGGCAATCGGTTCGCACCGGGGACATCTTTGCACCTCTTTCACTTTTGCCAATGCACCCTGCACCGTGTTATCGTAATAAATGCGCCGCAACGCGGGTTTCTATCAAAAAACCCAGCCTACTCGAGCAATTCGGACAGCTCCTGTCGTAAGTTCCGAAGGCGATTCAAGATGCGACTTTTGTGCAGGTAGACCACCGCGACGGAAATACCCAGCTCTGCGGCTACTTCTTCGGGATCGGCGTCTTCGATTCCATATCGCTCGAATGCGCGGCAGGCGTCCGGCGAGAATTCGGAACGCACCCGGTCCAGCATCCTACGCAGGCAATGGTGAAGATGCTCCTGGTCCCATTGGCGGCTCAAATCGCTTTCGGGGTCTTCCAGGGCCGTTAGCAGAATCTGTGAGTTACCTGCACCAAGAGTAACTTGCCGATCATTTTTCCGATAGAGCGCGCAAACATGATTTGCCGCGATGCGCCGAACCCATGCGCGAAACGACCCCGCTCCCAGGTGCCGAAATGTCCCGATTGAACGGAAGATCGCCGTCATGACCTCTGAAGAGACGTCGTCAAGGTCCTGGGCCGCAACCCCGATTCGGCGAAATTGACCGCGGATAAATGGCTCGCAGAATTCGACAAGAAGTTCCCAGTCCTGCGAACATGGTGTTGTTTGCAATCGTCGGAGCAAGGTTACTGATGTTCCGGTGGGCATACGGATCATCCATTTCACCTATAGCGGCCGAAAGACCGGACTAAATGTCCCAACGGCAAAGCATTTATTGCCGAACATGGTGTCCTTTCGTCACCCGCATGGCGGGGGAAACAACAGTCATCAAGGGCAAAACGGAAAGGACGACGTATGCCATAACCTAGTTATCTGCAGCTGGCCTTGGCAAGCCTGGCAAGCCGCGTTTCCCTTCAAATGCGAGACAGCTACAGCTGATGCCGAACGGACCGAAGCTGACGACTGGCAAGAGGTGATAACGCCCGCTTTCCTGCGGGTGTTGCAGATCGTTGAGCAGTTTCGGGCGCAATGCGTCACGCCGAGCGGAACCAGCGCCTTCGAGGAGCATGACCTGCCTGGACTGGGCCAGCCAATACATGCGGCTCATCAAGAAAAAAACCCAAATCATGCGGGTGCTGTTCGGTCAGACACGGCTGCCGCGAGTCGGTATGGGCAACGCGCCATACGCACCCAGAGCGCCCACTCTCGGGCCAAGAACAACCGTGGCAAGTCACTGCCAGCTCTTTGCATCGGGATCGGCCCGAATGTGATTATCCTGTTTGAATGTCACTTGCGGCTGGTCCCAAAGGATTTTGCAATAAGAAGCGCGATTTGGTGATCCAGTCTTAGGGGCGCATTTCACCCTTCATCATGGCAACAATATTCAAGAGACGTTTTTCTTCCTGCTTTTCGCCACTTTGCCGACGCTGCCGTCTTATTTCCTCACTGATTTTATGTTCGTAATTCTCGTCAAAACCGTATCTGTCGCGCATCTCGCGCACTACTTCAGCAGGAGGCGCCGCTTCAAATCCTGCGGAGATGATTTTTCCAAAATCGTTCAGCACAATGGATTTTCGAGCGGATGAGAGCTCATAGAATGCCCGGTATTTGCTCGGAGGAACTGCAGTATAGGCATAGTATGGGCGCCCATCTCCGGTCGTGCCGCTGGAATAGGCGATAATACACGTATCCGCATCGCTTTTCTGCAACTCCGCGTTCGTAGGAACGCTAAGTTTTCCACAAGCATCGAAATCAAATCTTGGCATCATCGACGACCATGCCCTGTCGTCGGCGCTTTCCCCGGTATCATAAAAAGAGTTTCTCTATTAGCGGGAGTGTCGGCGATACCCATATCCCCCATAAATTTTATCAGCGCTTGTTGTTCGGCAGGACCGAGTCCTGCGAATTCATCATTCGCTGCCGGAAGAGTCCCGGCGACGGCGCGGCTTGCATCATCTGCATTACGCCCTTTACCACTTCCAGCCCGCGTCTGACTCGGGATGACTGGTTTGGCTCCGAGTCCAGCGATCACCCCCTGAATGTCCTGCATGGCATGTATCATTTGTCTCACCCCTGAATGCCGCAGATATGCGTCGTCTTGATTATGTGCAGCAACGCTCTGTAGGGCCTCGATAAACTTAGACATGGCAATAGGATCAGCCTTCAATTCTTTGTAAAGCTCTTGCTTCGTTTGCATAATGTTCGTTCGAATGTCCTCTTTTTTCTTGCCATCTCCAGCGTCTCTTGCTTCCTTCAATTCGGCATACATTTTCGCGATTGCTTGCATATGCTTATTGTCTTTGAATTCTGCGGAACTAGCCATAAGTCGCCAGAAGATATCTTTCTCTTCCCTCCTGTCTGCGTATGCTTGCTTGTCTTCAGGGGAGGCGTGCCCATTACGTACAGCGTCGCTCAACTTAATCGTTTTTGCGCCATAGTCATCAATCTGTTTTTCCGCCATTATGAATGCATTAACAGCATTTTGCACGGGTTCCGGCAGTTCTTCCCACCTCGCACCGGCTAACTCCATGAGTTTCTTGCGCTCTGCTTCGAGAGCCTTATTCTTTTCTTCTTCTGCTTCTTCTGCGTCGGCTGACCGCTGATTCTGGCCATTTATCAGTACGTTTCTTGCCAAAACATTCATCAAATCGAATGTGCCGAGCGGCATAAGAACTCCACCAAATCTGCTTTTCAAGTTACCAAGCCACGTTACCATACAACGTGTACCAGTTGTGTTAAGATTACGTTACAATTGCATGACCGACGATCGGTGGTGAATTGCCGATTTCCGCCACACGTTCAACATCTTCCGCGCGTCGCGCCATTCAACTACTTCCCAGGGAATTCCCTCCAACTCAAGCGTTGACTCGGCATCAGGGTAGCTGGTACGACTCTTGCTCCGGCCGAGGGCGTGTCACGGTCTTTGTTTTCATCATCCCAGCCGCTGCCATTGCCGGATGCGGGCGAATCGCCCGCCGCCGAGAAGCCCCTTGCCACCGAAGGAGACCCCCATGCACTATCGCACGAGAACGCTTCAGCTACTGGAACAGCACCCGTCACTTTACGAGCAACTGCGGAAAGAGCGAAAGCTGTTTACCACGATGAAATTCCTGGCCAGCCAGATGAAGATCCGCCACCTAGCCTGGATGGAGCAATTGTCCCAGGCGAGGCCGGGGAGATCGCCGAGCCAGATCAACCTGGAAGCTTTCGAGCACGCGTTGCACGAAATCAAAATCTCTTTGGATTTGATGGGCCCGCAAGTCGAAGAGGAAGCTTTTTCACTCGACGCGGCGATGACGTATATCCGCAGTCATATGCCGGCCGCGTAACGCGGTCGCGCAATAACCGCTCGCTGTTTGACTTCACCCCGGAACCTGAACCGCCCGCCGAGGAACCCACTCCGGCGAAGGCCGAACAAATAACTCCGCCGCCATCCACCCCTTCCCATCCACCTTCGCGCCGACCAACCGAACGGTCTCTCTTTTCCGGTGAATTGCTCCTTTCCCCAGCCCCGCCTGGGGCCTTAAGTGACGGCTTATCAGCCCCGCCGGGCCACGCAAGCACAAATCCGGTTCCCCCTGAAGGTCTCCCCCAAATTTCTGCTTGCGAGGACGCTGACGCTCCCGGCTTTGCGGCTGATTCTTCTTTGCGCCGTCAGGCCCCACCAGCGGGGCTGCAAGGAGGAGACGTGCATCAACTCGTATTACAGATTCCGACACCAACTGCTCAGGATGTTCCCCAGCCAATCATTGCCAGCGGGGAAAAGGCCAAGGCCCGCGACATCATTGCCGCGATTCGCACGCTAAAGACTATCGAGCAAGAACGAAGGCCCGCCACCGACGCCGAGCGTCAGGCCATGATTCGCTTCTGTGGCTTCGGACCGGTAGCACTTTCCATATTCCCCGACCCGGTTAAAGGCACATACAAGGATGCCAGTTGGCAAGCGCTGGGCGAAGAACTGAAATCCCTGCTGACTCCGCAGGAATTTGATTCGGCCAAACGTACCACCTTCAATGCGTTTTACACATCATCGACCGTCATCCGCGCAATGTACGACGCCCTGGGAAAGTTCGGCACCCCTGACAACGCGCTTGTGTTGGAGCCTGGCTGCGGACCAGGCCGCTTCATGTACGTCGCCCCGAAGCAACTGCGGTTCATTGGCGTGGAGCTGGACAGCATATCCGGCCGGATCGCCCGTGCGCTGCATCCCGGCCAGGACATACGCATCGAGAGCTTTGCCGACAGCCGCCTGCCCCAGATCGACGCGGTGATCGGCAACGTGCCTTTTGCCAGCATTTCGCTGGACCACAACGGCCAGCGCTTTTCACTCCACGACTATTTCTTCGCCAAGTCGGTTGACGCATTGAAGCCTGGCGGGGTGCTGGCGCTGGTGACATCCCATTTCACGCTGGACAAGCAGAACGCAGCAATACGCGAGTATCTGGCCGAAAGGGCGGATTTCGTGGGAGCGATCCGGCTGCCAGCGGATGCGTTCAAGCGCGAAGGCACGGCCGTTGTCACCGACATCGTGTTCCTGCGCAAGCGCGCGCCCGGCGAATCCCCGAACCACGCCGATCCCGAATGGCTTGACGTTGGACCGCTGAACGTCGAGGGAGTTGACTTAAAAGTGAACCGCTATTTCCTGAACAACCCCGAAATGGTGCTGGGCACCTTCACCAGCAAGGACACGCTGTACGGCGAAGGCTACAGCGTCACCAGCAATGGCGATCTTGCTGAGCAGCTTCGGGCCGCAGTAAGACGCTTGCCGGAGTTCGATAAGCATGAAGGAGCAGTTTGCGAAAATGCCCAACCCAGCAAGTTCGCGCCCCCACCACTTGAGCGCCACATATCCGAAGGTAGCTTCTTTGTCGCGGATGACCGCACCATCTGCCAGCTAATTGACGGCCAGGGTACACAAGTCACCTACGGCGGCACCATGTTAACGGCCGGCGGCACAATGACCGGCAAGCGCCTCGCGGCCCTGGTCGGCCTGCGCGACCGCGCGCGCCGCGTCCTGCAATCCCAGAACGATGGCTGGCCCGAGGCCGACCGCAACGAGGCACGCCGCGAGCTGAATTACGCCTACGATCGCTTTGCCGCGACCTACGGCCCGATCAACAAAACGACGTTCAGTGAGACCAAGGATGGCTCGGTCATCCGCCGGATGCCGAACATCGCCAAGTTCCGCGAAGACCCCGACGCCATGCTCGTCATGTCGTTGGAGGATTATGACGAAATCACGGGCAAAGCCGCCAAGGCCGCGATCCTGAAGAAGGATGTGGTCGGCAAGATTCCGCCAATTACTT
>Ga0206896_1142_pt1 | contig 15342 bp, 8 predicted proteins | sample Alteio_BWOrgHeat_52_FD_152969 | JGI IMG/M metagenome (GOLD analysis project Ga0206896, IMG submission 152969) | Enriched cells from forest soil in Barre Woods Harvard Forest LTER site, Petersham, Massachusetts, United States -... | ecosystem: Environmental > Terrestrial > Soil > Temperate forest > O... | reverse complement strand
TTGATGCAGGCGATTAGCAGTATCAGGAGAGCTAGCACCATAAAAATATCGGTATAGCGGTTATCGAATTTCTGGAAATTTATTTCGTCATAGATGATATCGGAGGCACCAGCATGGACGTCACGCAACGGTAAGAGGAAGAGGTCATAACGGATATCTTTACCCCCGACCCCATGATTTTTCAGGTAGGCGGGGAATCTCTTTTCCAGTGTGGCTATATCCGTATTACGCGCGAGTTCCAGGTAAGTGTTTATTTCATAGTTCCAATTCTTTATCCATTTCGGTTTGTATATGGTATTAAAAGACTGCAGGGCGTCGAACTGAAATTGTGAATTAGCGGGTACATCTTTCAGGATCCCGGTTACCGTAAAAAGAAGGGTATCGTCCCCGAAGTGCGAAACGGTCTTGCCGATGGGGTCTGAATTGCCGAATAATGTCCGGGCCGCAGATTCCGTCAGCAGGATGCTGTTTGGTTTTTGCAGCGCGGTTTGCCGGTCTCCTTTTAGGAGCGGGAAGTCGAACATCTGGAGAAAGGTGGTGTCCACGAAATAGGTTTGGGGGAAGAATACCCTTTTCTCCCCATACGTCATCTCGTATTGTTTGTTCCAGTCCACGCGGCTATAGTTCAAGACTTCGGGGAATTCGTCTTTCAGCGTCGGGCCGATCGGGAACATGGTTGTTGCTTGCTTCTGAGAAGACGCCGTGCTGGTAAATGTCTCTACTTCATTGAGCCGGTAAAGGTTCCGGTGATGCATGCTGTCGAAACTCTTTTCGTAAAATACGAACAGCAGGATCACGATGCAGGCTGCCATGCCGGTGGCGAGCCCGACGATATTGATCGCAGCATACAGCTTGTGCCGGGTCAGGGTGCGCCAGGCGATGATGAAATAGTTCTTAAGCATATTCGTAGGTCATTTAAAAGGCATTCTACTAGGTCCTGCGAGGAAAATGCCAATGCGCCAAAGTGCTTATAATCAAGTACTTGATAACTTGGTAGGCGGTGATACTGTTCGTATATGAACACCCGGCGTTCGGTTATGGTCTGGAGAACGGACTTGCAGGCAGCCCTGGGAAAGTGGCCTGCTTTTGCAAATATTAGCCGTCGGCGATCTATATTTGTCCATGCGAATGACAATATCAGGCCTTCCACGCGATTTCGACAAATTTGACCTCCAGCGACTATTTAACCCATACGGTTGGGTAGATTATGCAAAAATCATCTTAGACCCCCTCTCTGGTCAAAGCAAGGGAAGGGGAATTGTCGAGATGAAGCGGGACGATCAGGCGAAACAGGCAATGGCCGCGCTGCAGGGCAAAGTGCTCGGGACAAATCCGCTCAACATTAAAGAGGCTAAAGAGGGTGGCTTTAAGCCCCAATCGTAAATTCCTTTTGTATTTTATACAATTCCTGCCAGACCGCATCCGTTTTTGGTTGAGGAGATACGATGAAAAGAAGGTATACTTTTTGACCGGCAACATCACTGATTACTTTTGCTTCCATATTTAACGTTACGGGTGCCCCGTCTGTAAAAACACCAAATGCGTGTAATACAATATCGTAAACAGGTTCTTTACTCCCCGTTTTTTTCCTTTCTATGGAAAGGTTGATAGCAGACGTGTCTACCGGACTTAATTTTCGATCTGCGGCAGTCTTGCTGCACAACCCTTTAAAATAGGTCAGAAGATAATTTTTAATATCTGCCTGCGAGACACCTTTTGTGTCGTCTAAGCGAGCGGCAAAAGCGTAGGTAAAATAGCTGGTTGTCCCTTTTTTAAACATGTCGGGAGAGAAACGCAATTCTTCGGTGCCTTTGTATGGTATGGCTGGGGCGAAACCCGGAGGCAACGGGAATGTCTCAAACTGCCAGTTTGCGGGCGCCGGGAGCATGGATGGCTTTGTTTGAGCGTGCGGGGCGAGTAGGAAATAAAAGGTAAAAAGGAGAAGTAGATAGACTTTTTTCATGGTCTGGTTGTTTTTATTGGTCATTTGAAAGATTCCAAAGCATAAACACTTTCCGTCTGCATACGCGTCGTAGTCCGATGTAATGATTTCCTTTTTAGCTGTACTTTGTGGCAAAATGGGTTTGCCTGCGCCCTAAAACTAATAGAAAATATGCATAAGATAACCATCTTACTCCTCCTGACGCTGGCGGCACTCGATGTGGAGGCACAGCAGCCCCCTTCTGTAAAAGACGCGATTGCAGGGTTGCAGAAGGACATCCCCGATTTAATGGCAAAGGCGGATATCCCCGGTATGTCGGTCGCCCTCATACATGAGGGCAAAGTGGTCTGGGAGGGTTCCTATGGCGTTATCAATGCGACTACGCAAAGGCCCGTTACGCCTGCAACGGTGTTTGAGGCCGCCTCCTTGAGCAAATGTGTGTTTGCATACGGCGTACTAAAGCTGGTGGATGAGGGTAAACTGAACCTGGATACACCACTCAATAGGTACCTCGGGAACGATTACGGTGTGACCGACCCAAGGATCAATCAGGTCACCGCCAGACGTGTCCTATCCCACAGTTCGGGTTTTCCCAACTGGCGGGAATTTGACCATAGCCAAACATTGCTCATCCATTTTACACCTGGGGAGAAGTGGAGCTATTCGGGTGAAGGCATTGTCTATTTGTCAAAAGTCGTTGAAAAGATAACAGGCCTTTCCCTGGAGGCTTTTATGCAGAGCACGGTGCTCGGGCCTCTGGGCATGACAGCCAGCAGTTATACCTGGCAAGACAGGTTTGATAGCCTGAAAACATACCGGCATGACATGCTGGGACGCCTTACGGGCAGGAGCCAAAAGATCAGCGGCGAGCTGGTGGCGGTGACGGAGGAAGCAAATGCGGCGGCAAGCCTGAGCACCAATGCGGCTGACTATGCCAAGTTTGTTATCGCGGTGCTGAACGGTACGGGTTTGAAAAAATCGACCAGGGATCAGATGCTTACTCCGCAGATCCGCGTCACGGATAAATATCCGGAATTAGCCTGGGGCCTGGGGGTAGGACTGGAGACTATGCCGGGAGAGACCTGGTTCTGGCATTGGGGAGATAACGGAGACGGGAAAGCGTATTTTATTGCTTCGGTGTCCCACAGGGATGGCATCGTATATTTTGCCAACGGGGCAAACGGCTTGGGGATCGCCCAGGAAATGCTAAAGGATGCTATGGGGGGCGGGGAACACGCTTCCCTGAAGAACCTTAGCTATGAAAGATACGACGCGCCCGGACGATTGCTGCTAAAGACGATTGTCGTTGGGGGGCATCAAAATCCCTTGACGCCTACAGAGAAGAACGAAAAAGGGACAGCTCGAAGGTGGTGACACAGGAAACGATGAATAGTATAGGATACGAGCTGATAAACATGAAAAAATTGGACGACGCGATTCTGGTCTTTAGACTGAACACCGAGGACTTCCCTCAGTCCTGGAACGCTTGGGACAGCTATGCGGAAGCTTATATGAATAAAGGAGACAAGGAAACGGCGATAAAGTACTACCAGAAGTCCCTGGACCTAAACCCGGGGAACGAGAACGGGAAGAAAATGCTCGAACAACTCCGGGGCGAAAGCAAGCAATAGCCGCGCCTTTCAGATAGGCGCCTGATACGGTCCGCCGGTCTCACCCCATCCCCAATGAGGCATAGGCTCGGTATCGGCGACAGGGTTTTCGGTCGCGCCGGAGTTGATCACGGCAATACGGCTGCCCCATTCCAGATAGCCAACCAGGCTCGACCGGAATTCAGGATCGGCAGGCAGGCCGATTTCGTCGGCAGTACCGAGCAAAAGCTCGATCCACCTTTTTCTTTTCGGTTCGTCGAGCATTTTCCCGATGTGGTGGGCGATCATAACGGCGTGACTGCCCCCATCTTCCTGCGTATATTTGGGGGGGCCGCCAAAGACCTCGGCGACAAAATGAGCGACATGTCGGGGATGATCCAGAGACATATGCTGGAATACCGGGCCTAACAGGGGATCCTGCAGGACTTTGTCGTAAAAGACCCGGAATAGGTTTTGAAAAACCGCTTCTTCACCTGCCCATTGGTACAGGGTGGGTATTGGTGTCGGCATTTGTTTGAATTTCGTTTATTAAGGTACGGAAGGCAAAATTATCCGCCCTGATGAGGTTTTTGCAAATAATGGTACGTCATCGGCGTATAACTATGATAAACATTGATTTATACCACCTAGCATCCTTGGGCAGCCGTGCAGAGGTCACCCTCCAACAAGTTTCGGATGACACAGTTCCCGGCCAGGTTCTCCGTGACGATTTCTTGTAATTTGGCCTTTGTCCTCAACAGCTCCTGAACGTGTTGATCGATCCGGGCGATCTTCCGATGAACAAACCGGATGCCTCGCTCCGGCTGGAGGGCGCCCTCTTCGATCAACGTGATTACCCCAAGGGTTTCCTGGAGGGTAAATCCGTATGCTTTGATCCCCCGGATCGCCAACAGTCGGCGAAGGACCGAATCCGGGTAATTTTTGAAAGCGAACCGGTTCCGGTTGCGCTCCTCCAGCCGGATCAGCCCTTTTTTCTCGTAAAAACGAATCGTATCCTTGCTAAATCCGGATTTTTTCGACAGTTCGCCGATGCGCATATAACATTTTTTTTAGGTGAAGTGATGCCTGTGGACCATACTCCAGGGTGTATGTTTACTAAAATACTGAATTATGGAAAAAGAACCCACCTCCTTTTATACGATCCGCTTTGGCGATTGCGACCCTTTCGGGCACCTGAACAACAGCCGGTACCTGGACTATTGCCTAAACGCCCGGGAAGATCATTTGAGGGACCATTATGGGATCGACCTGAAAGCATGGGCTGCGCAGGGCATCGGTTTTGTCGTCAACCGCCATGAGATCCGGTATATACGTCCCGTCGGGTACAACGACCGGGTTTGCATACAATCCTCGTTGATTGGTTGGGGAGACACCTGGCTCCAGGTGGAGATGCTGGTCTGGGACGAACCGAAAGAACAACTAAAAGCCGTCCTCTGGACCGTATTCACACGCATCGATACCAAGACTGGGGCTAAAACCACCCATCCTGGCGAATTGGTGGATTGGATCGCCCAGGTGGTCCTGGATGAGGGAAGCCGTGACCTGGATGAACGGATGGCGAAACTAAAATCGACGCGTCCGCGCTGAGCGTTATCCGATAATTTTCGACCGCCCAGGCAACCATCTGACATGGATCGGCCGGATCGTCGAGACGCTTATTCGGGAGGTAGCCTGACATTCCGGTAAACCCTTGTGGAAAAATAGTACTTTCCGGGTATTGCATTTCCGATTTCCAGATAGTATTTTGCGGATACTTTGCACCTGACATCTTGCTCAGGCCATATCCCCCCTTCTATTTTTTTTATAGCGTAAGTACATGCAAAACTGGACTTCGGACCCTTCTGTGCCCTCCCCGGCAGAGAATGAGAATAACACCTTGCCTACACCCGGAAAGAATACCTTTTCTGTCCAGGCGCCGTCTATAAACCTACCAAAGGGTGGGGGCGCGCTAAAGGGCCTGGGGGAAAAGTTCCAATCGAACGCCGTCAACGGCACCGCAGCGCTCTCTATCCCGCTGCCTTTTTCAAAAACGCGTAGCGATCTGACACCTGCTCTTTCATTGGACTATAATTCCGGCGCCGGGAACAGCGAATGGGGGCTGGGATGGCAATTGGGTCTTTCCTCCATTCAACGCAGGACGGATAAACGACTACCGCTCTATAGGGATGCGCTCGAAACGGATACCTTCCTATTCACCGGAGCTGAGGATCTCGTACCCTTACTGCAAAAGGATAACAGCGGTAACTGGACAGCGGATGAGTTTACCGCGCCCACCGGCGAAAGCGTAAAAAGGTATCGCCCGCGGATCGAGTCTGGGTTTAGCCGCATCGAACGCATCCAACCGGCCGGAAGCCCTTTCTTTTATTGGAAGGTCACGAGCCGGGATAACATAGTCACCATCTATGGCCGCTCCGCGGCAGCCCGCCTGGCCGATCCTGCCGACCCGGACAGGATCTTCAGGTGGCTTCCGGAACTGGGCTACGACGACCGCGGCAATTGTTTCGAAATGCAATACGTGCGGGAAGACCTGAAAAATGTGCCCGGCCGTTTGCATGAGGCAAATCGTTTTACCGGGGACGCGCCCTGCACGAACACCTATCTAAAGGGGTTATCATATGGGAACAGAACGCCTTATTACCCAGACCCCGGTCTGCCCTATAATCCGCCTGCGCCCGCCCCCGATAACTATTTTTTCGAAATGATCGCGGACTACGGTGATCACGACGACGCGGCCCCGACCCCGGACATACAAAAGGATTGGCCCTGCCGCGTCGACCCCTTCTCCAACTACAAAGCGGGATTCGAGATCCGCAGCTTCCGTCTTTGCAGACGGATCCTTTTTTTTCACAATTTTGCGGAATTGAATGGCGGCCCTGGTTCCGACGCGGCCCCATACCTGGTAAGATCGCTTGACCTTAACTACAAATATTTTCTCAATCCCCTGGCCACGCTTTCCGAGCTGCGCAATGCGGAAGTAGACACCATTGTCTCCGTTCGCCAAACAGGCTATCTCCGGAACACGACGGGCGGTTATGACAAAAAAAGCCTGCCTCCGCTGGAGTTTTCCTACCAGGAGCTCGGTTGGGATCGGACGGTGCAACCCATTTCTACACAAGACCTGATGAACGACCCGGTCGGTCTGGGTGGGAATTACCAATGGTCGGACCTCTGGAACGAAGGCATCTCGGGAATACTAACCGAACAAGCCGGAGGTTGGTACTATAAGAGCAACCTGGGTGGCGGTCATTTTTCTCCCGCCCAGTCCGTCGCCCCGAAGCCATCTTTCACCGGCCTCTCCACCCGGACCCTTCAATTGCAGGATCTGGAAGCCGACGGGAGAAAATTCATCGTCAGCACCGCCGGGTCCGTAAAAGGATATTTTGAACTTTCGGCCGACGGGGGTCAACACCCTTATCAAGGAGAATGGCAGCCTTTCAGGGCTTTCGACGGTCTTCCGAATGTCGACTTCACCGACCCCGATACCCGGTTCATCGACCTCAACGGGGATGGCAGGCCGGACCTCATCGTCTCCGAGGAATGTGTCTTCACCTGGTACGCCAACAAAGGCACCCTGGGTTATGAAGCAGCCGAGATGACGGCAAAACCATTCGATCGTGAGAAGGGGCCCGCGCTCGTATTCTGGGATCCTCAACAGACTATTTTCATGGCGGATATGAGCGGAGATGGTCTGACGGATATTGTCCGCATTCGCAATGGCGAGATATCCTATTGGCCGAATCGGGGATACGGGAATTTCGGGGCCAGGGTCAGCATGGACAACGCACCCGTCTTCGATCTGCCCGACCTTTTCGACCCATCGTACCTGCAACTTGCCGATATCAACGGAACGGGCGCCACGGATATCGTATACCTCGGTCAGAACAAATGCCAGGTCTGGCTGAACCTGGCGGGCAATGGCTGGAGCGAACCTGTCGCCATCGACCCCTTTCCAACGACCGAATCCCCCAACCGGCTAATGGTCGTCGATCTCCTGGGTAACGGCACCGCCTGTCTCGTCTGGTCGTCTCCGCTCCCCGGTTACTCGGATAGTCCGATGCGGTATATCGACCTAATGGGCGGGAACAAGCCGTTTATCATGAACGGGTACAAGAACAACCTCGGCAAAGAGACCAGTTGGCAATACAAGAGCTCCACGGAATATTATTTGCAGGACAAGCTGACCGGCAAACCCTGGGTCACCAAACTGCCATTTCCCCTCCAGTGCATGGCCGCTATGAGCGTAACCGATACCGTTACCAATGCTGTGTTTAGGAACGAATACAGCTATCACCAGGGCTACTACGATCACCCGGAAAAAGAATTCCGGGGATTTGGTAGGGTAGAGCAGGTCGATACCGATAGTTTTGACAATTATGTATCCGGCGGGGGCACGACTATCGTTGATGAGATCTTGTACCAGTCCCCTGTGTTGACAAAGACCTGGTTCCATACCGGTGCCTTTTTCGGAGAGAACCACATCCTCGATCAGTTCGCGCACGAATATTTTCAAAACCCGGATTTTTCGGAATATCATCTGCCGCGGGCGATCCTGCCTTCAGGCATGACCGCCATTGAAATGCGGGAAGCGCTGCGTGCCTGCAAGGGTATGGTGCTCCGGCAGGAGGTCTACGCCTTGGATGACGCGCTGGCATCTTCCATCCCTTATTCAGTGGCCGAACACAATTGCCATATTCAAATGCTCCAGCCAAGGATCGGCAGGCCAGGCAACGGGGACAGGTATGCGGTCTTCCTGGTAACGGAGAGCGAAGCGATCAGCTACGATTACGAACGGAATACCAGAGACCCCCGCATCGCCCATTCGCTGAATATCGAGATCGACGAGTTGGGCAATGTGCTGCAGTCCGCGGCAGTAGTATATCCTCGCCAATCGCCGCCCACCGGGTTGCCTGCTGCGGTGATCAGCGAACAGGGAAAGCGACATCTCACCTACTCCCTGTCCCAATTTACCAATGACCTGACCGATTCTGGCCATTACCGGTTACGGGTCTTATGTGACACACAAAGCTTCGAGCTAACCGGCGTCAGTCCGGCGGCTAATTATTTTTCGCTGTCGGAATTGTCGAATGGATTTACATCTGCCTCAACGATCAGCTATGAAATTGCTCCCGATGGATCGCCGCAGAAAAGGTTGGTCGAAGAGCAGCGGACCCTATTTTTCAAAAGCGATGTAACGGGGCCGCTACCCCTCGGTCAGCTTGGGTTCCTGGGTCTGACCTATGAGTCCTATCGCAAGACCCTCACCCTGGGCCTGCTTACCACCGCCTTCGGGGCAAGGGTGGCCGAGACCGATATCATCGCGGCTTTGAGCGAAGGAAGGTATACCCGCTCCGACGATTACAAGGCCAGTGGCCTGTTCCCGGCGACCGACCCGGATGACGAATGGTGGCTTCCTTCCGGTAAGCCGGTGTACCCGGCCAACCCGGCCACGCAATTTTACCTGCCCGGCGCCTTTATCGACGCCTTTGGGAATACGACCACCCTACGTTATTATGCAGATTATTTTTTGCTGGTCGACCGGACGGTCGACGCCATCGGCAATACAGTGACTATTACGGCATTCGACTGGCGTTGCTTATCGCCGCAATCGATCCTCGACATTAATGACAATGTGTCGACGGCTAGCTTTGATATTTTTGGATTCATGGTAGGCTCGGCGATGGGGGGCAAGGGCGGCATTCAAGCGGATGACCTCGTTAACTTCGATCCTAACCCGGGCGACGCGGGGATAACGGCATTCTTTAGTGACCCCGTAACAAATGCGCCAGGTCTGCTGCAACATGCCACCAGCCGCTTTATCTACGATTTTTACGCCGTACCGGTTCGGGTAGCAAGCATCCTGCGCGAGACACATTACCAACAGACATTGATCGACGGCACTCCCTCCAAACTTCAACTGAGCTTTGAGTATTCCGACGGGCTGGGCCATGTGGCTATGAAAAAGATCCAGGCGGAGCCGGGTCTGGCGAAGACCCTCGATGGCTCGGGCAACCTGATCGAAGTGGATACGACCCCCAACCTGCGTTGGATCGGAAACGGCCGGACCGTCCTGAATAACAAGGGCAAGCCGGTCAAGCAGTACGAACCATATTTCAGCGCCACCTTCGCCTACGAGGATGCGCCCCAGTTAGTCGAGATCGGAGTGACGCCTATTCTTTACTATGACCCGGCCGATAGGCTGATAAAGACCGATTTTCCCGACGGCACGTTTACAAAGACCGAATTCGACGCCTGGCAGCAAACGTCTTATGACCAGAACGACACCGTCAACGATAGTGCCTGGTATACCCTGCGTACGACCGGCGCCCTCGCGGCCGATCCACGTGAGTACCAGGCCGCGCTGAAAGCGTCCGTTCACTACAACACGCCGGCCGTTGTCCACCTCGATTCGCTTGGGCGTCCTTTCTATAGCATCGCGCACAATCGGTTCAGGGACCCCAATACGAATGTCCTGACGGATGAGTTCTATGCTACGCAGTCCGTATTGGATATCGAGGGGAATGTGCGACAGGTGATCGATGCGAGGGGAAATGCGCCGGCGGCCTATTTCTACGGCATGACCGGCAGTGTCGTATACAGCAACAGTATGGACGTCGGGCAGCGATGGATTCTGACCGACTGTATGGGTAAGGCGGAGTACACCTGGGACAGCAAGGACCAGCAATTCCATACAGTCTACGACGTCCTTCGACGACCCCTTCAAAACCTGGTGAAACAGGGCACGCAAAACCCCATTGCGTTTGCAAAGAATGTATATGGCGAAGGACAGCCAAATGATAAGGTGCTTAACCTTCGGGGACAAACCTTTCAACAATTCGATCAGGCAGGACTTGTAACGCTCAGCGCCATCGACTTTAAAGGGAACGTCCTCCAGGCCTCCAGGCAATTGTGCGCCGATTACCAGGACAACATCGATTGGAATATCAGTCAGGCCATGGAAGGAGAGACGTTTTCCTCGGTATCTGTCTTCGATGCGCTCAACCGACCGGTTTCCCAGACCTTGCCAGACGCGAGTATTGTCGAGTCAACCTATGACGTAAGGGGGTTGCTGAACTCCGTCACGGCCCATATTAGGGGATCGGCGATAGGAACGGTTTTTGTTCAGGGAATAGGGTATGATGAAAAAGGGCAGCGTCAGGATATTCTATATGGGAACAATACGAAAACGAGTTATCAATATGATCCGAATACCTTTCGGCTAATTCAGTTACTCACCACCGGATCAGGGGGCTCGAACGTATTGCAGAAATTGACCTATACATTCGATCCGGTTGGCAACATCTCCTACATACTGGATGAAGCTCAGCAAACCCTCTTCTTTAATAATAGCGTAGTCACGCCTTCCGGCGACTATACCTACGATGCTATTTACCGGCTGATCAACGCGACAGGCCGCGAACATATAGGTCAGAACCAGCCCCCTTCGGCCTATGATGCCTCTCGGATCAACCTGCCCCAACCCGGCGATGGCGCTGCCATGCGCAACTATACAGAGAACTACAAGTTTGACGCCGTCGGGAATATCCTTCAGGTAATCCACGCGGCGGGCCCGGGTAGTTGGACAAGGAGCTACGCCTATGCGGCCGGCAACAACCACCTGGAAGCCAATACTGTCGGGGGTAGCACAGAGAACTTCAGCTATGACGTGCATGGGAATATGCTAACGATCAGCTCCCTGCAATCGTTGGGATGGAATTTCAAGGATGAATTCAAGGAGGCCGGACTGGGAGGGGGTGGGACCGCTTATTATGCGTATGATGGCAGCGGACAACGGGTGCGGAAGATCCTCGAACGCCAGGATGGCACTAAAGAAGAACGTATATACCTTGGCAGTGTGGAGATATACCGGGGGATCAACGGGGTCGGGACGACGGTGGACGAGACCCAGACGCTTCATATCAAGGATGGGGCCTGTCGGATCTCGATGGTGGAAACGATCACGGTCAGGAACGGGGCGACCGTCACTGACGAATTGGTCCGTTATCAATATGGCAATCACCTTGGATCCTCCTGCCTGGAGTTGAATGAAAACGCGACGATCATTTCCTACGAGGAATACTATCCCTATGGTGGCACTTCCTACCAAGCGATGAATGCGGTAATACAGGCAGCGGCAAAACGATACAGGTATACGGCAAAGGAGAGGGATGAGGAGAGCGGACTGGAATACCATAGTGCCAGGTATTACCTGCCTTGGACGGGAAGATGGCTAAGCGCAGATCCGTCGGGGATAAAAGCCGGTCCGAATGTATACCTGTATTGTAGTGGGAATCCAGTAATGAAAACGGACGACACAGGGCTGGACGATGACGACTATTGTTATGGGTGGTTCTGCGGAGACTTTTCGCCGATCGAATGGCTCGAAGATACCGTCAAAGGGACAGCGGAAGGCGCCTATCAAGAGGGTAAAAAGGTTGCGGCTATCCCGGATAACATCGACAAGGCAATCCAAAGCAACGTTGACTATGCAATCAGGCATCCGGGCGATGCGTTTGTAAATCTTGTTGAAAATGCGGAGTCGGCGCCCAAGGATATTATCATAGGCACAGCCCATACGGTGATGGACGCCAATGACCAGTATAACGCAATGAAGGATAATTTCTACAACGGCCACCCCAGGGCCGGAGGTAGAATCCTCGGGAAAGGGTTGGTTATCGCCGGGGTAACGGTTGCCACGGACGGTGTAGGCGATGAAATTTTGGCCGCCGAAGTGGGCGTGGATTCTTTCGTCGCGGACGATGTGATTGAAGCGGGAGAAGACGCCCTTGTGAAAGACGGCGCGAGCGATACGTTACTTGGACCAAGAAATAAATTCAGGCCTCGATCGCAGGCCGTTGCGCAAGAAGAGGTCAATACCTGTGTCTCGGCGTCTTGCAAGATGGTACTTAGGGACCTGGGGCATAGCGGAATACCGGAAAAGAGCATTGCGAAAACGTTGAATACGGAAGGGGAGGGAGCTTTCATTACGGATATCCCCGAGGCCTTGAGATCGATGGATATACCGATAGGCAGGAAACAGCTGATTACGGATGTGGCAACAAGAGGGAGCGGCGTAAAGATTGAGGATGTCGCGGCTGCGTTGGAAAATGGAGACCGGGTCATTGTCGGATACGGTCCAAAGGGCTACGGCCATGCGGTGGTCGTCGATACGATATATGACGGAATGGTCACCTTCAGGGATCCCGCCCTCGGCATGAGCGTCCGCGTCTCAGAACAGCAGTTTAAATGGATGTTGCGACCGGAGGGAGGGAGAATGGCCCGATTCATTTTAAAGAAAAAATAAATAATAAATGCAATCACATGCAGTCACAGCCTACTAATCAGTCCGCTTCAGCCCCAGCCTTCACCGTCTCCGGCACCCTCCGCGACCAGTACCAGCAACCTATGGCAAAAGCGGCGGTCCGCGTCTTCGACAAAGATATCCGCAGCGAACAGGCCCTCGGTGAGACCATCACCGACGCGTCGGGGCACTACGAGGTCCACTACACGCAGGCCCAGTTCGCATCCGGAGACAAACAGGCGGCCGATCTCATCGTCCGGGCCTATGACAGCAAGAACAACCTGCTGAAAGAAAGCGATACCTACTACAATGCGCCCGCCACGGTGGAGGTGGATCTCGATCTCGGATCAGCGGCCTATACCGGTCCCTCGCTCTATGAGCAGGTCCTCGGAGCGATCACGCCTTTGGCCGGCGGCATCGCGCTTGGCCAGCTTACCGAAGACGACAAAACCCAGGACATTACGTTCCTTACAAACAAGGCGGTGCTTCCGGAACCCCAAGTGGAACGCATAGCCATGGCTGCCCGGTTTGCGCTCTCCGGAAAAGTACCCGTCTCCGCCTGGTTCGGCATGCTCCAGGAAGGACAGCCCGGTAACATCCTGTCTGGTCTCCTTGTCAACTTTCCGGACGCGGGATTCGAAACAAAACTAAGCGCCACCCTGGAAGGATTGATGCAGGCGAATGTCGACACCCTTATGGGCGCTGTACAGCAGGCGATCGCCGATAATACCATTCCCTATGCCGTCACGGCGGAACTCCCCTCGATCCGTACGGCGCTCCTCGATCAGATGCGCGGTTATGCCAGCGCCCACCCAACGGACGGCGCGCCCTCGGCGCTGTATCAAAAATTGCTGTTGGCTGGGTTGACAGATCCGGAAATTCAAGCCTTTACCGGCCTTTTTAGTAGTAACTCGGGCGAACTATCCGCCTTCTGGAATACGGTCCTCGGCGACCCACAGTTGAGCGGCAAAGCGAACACCCTGCAAACTGTTTTCCAGGCGGCCCAACTCACCGGTGAGCATATGGCGCTGACCGCTCATTTGGTCAAGAAAGGGAAATCTCCCGACCTCAAGTCTTTTGCGGGATATGACCGACAGGATTGGGAAAAGCTCCTTCGCAAGGAGAAGATCGCTCCGCCACCCACCACGCGGGGGGCCGGGGCGGATGAAAAGATAGCCAACTACGCCGGCCGCCTCGAGTCGAATTTCGCCAAACAATACCCGACGGCAGCCTTTAGCGCCAGGCTGACAAAGGATAAGACCGATGCAATACCGGCGGCCCAGGCCGTGACCAGCTTCCTCCAGTCCCAACCCGAATTCGATCTCCTCCACACGCGGATCGGTAAATTTCTAAACGATCACCCGGACGCCATTCCGTCCAGGCACAAGGTTTCGGTGACCGACCAGCTCAGACGCATACAAAGGGTATTCAAGCTTTCCCCCGACTATGCAACCACCAAGACCCTCCTTGCGGATAATATCCACTCGGCGCAACAGGTCTACGAAATGGGACCGGAACGGTTTGTCAAGACCTACGGGGACAAGCTCGGAGCTTCTTCTGCGAAAAAGGTGTATCACCGGGCGCAGCAGGCGCATGCCCAGTCCGTCGCGCTGATGGGCAACCTCAAATCGATGTCGGATGCCTCCGCCCTTCATGTTTTCCCGGATTATGGCGGGATCATCAAAAATTCGGGCCTGACTATCGAGATTCCCAACCTGCAAACCCTCTTTGGAAACAGTGATTACTGCGTCTGCGACGATTGCAATTCCGTTTACGGTGCGGCGGCTTATCTCACCGACATGCTCCATTACCTGGATATGCGCGGCACGTCCCTGAATTGCGCCCCCGGTAAAAATGCCTCCGTAAAGGATATCCTGCTGAGGAGAAGGCCCGATATCGGCGACATTGACCTGAACTGCGACAATACCAATACCGAGGTCCCCTATATCGACATCGCCTGCGAGATCATGGAAGACTATATCTCAGCGTCTACCGTGACGATCGCCTCGTCTTTTCTGCCCATGCTCGTAGCCGGTACGATCGACCCCTCTCTGCTGGCTGGGATCGCAACCCAACTGAACAGTACCGGACAGACCAATATCAACGCCCTGCTGACAGCGGCCGCGGTTGTCTCGGCTCCCTACACGGTGACCAGGCTGCAAGATGACAATACCTGCGTAGCGGAGAACCATTGGGTGATCCGGGATTCCCTGGTAGTGCTGAAAGCCACCGATCTCGGCGCCGCGGGGATCGAAATAGCACTTTTGCACCAGACCCTGCTTGCTGCGGACGAGATCAGCGCAAATCCGGAATATATTAATATAAATGCCTACAACAATTTTCTGCGGACCGCCCAGAGACCCTACAGCCTGCCCTTTGACCTTTTCGAGGCCGAAGGGGAGCTTTATCTGCAGAAAGCAGGTGTCGCCAAAGCCGATCTGATCGACACACTCCGGAAAAACCATGACAATACGCCGGCCCCCACCTTCACC
>Ga0206896_1121_pt2 | contig 15403 bp, 14 predicted proteins | sample Alteio_BWOrgHeat_52_FD_152969 | JGI IMG/M metagenome (GOLD analysis project Ga0206896, IMG submission 152969) | Enriched cells from forest soil in Barre Woods Harvard Forest LTER site, Petersham, Massachusetts, United States -... | ecosystem: Environmental > Terrestrial > Soil > Temperate forest >... | reverse complement strand
ACCGAGCCCCAGGGCGCAGTGACGACGGCCAGCCTGGTGTACGCGAACGGCGCCTCCAAATCCTGGCTGACTTTTCAGACTATTTTCATCAGTCCGTTTTACTGGTTTGTCTACGTCTGGTTCCGGCGCGTGCGGCTGACCACGGTGGCGGATTTGTTCGAGGACCGCTTCAACAGCAAGTGGCTGGCGCGGGTCTATTCCATTTATCAAATCGGCGTGGCGGTGCTGCTGATTGCCGTCGGCAACCTGACGGCCTATTCCACCACCGCCTCGCTGGTGCCGAAGCCGGAGGCGAACTGGACGACGGCGGAAAAAGCCTCGGTGGACGGGTATTATAACCTGGTCAAACTGGAAAAACAGGCGGCGAGCGCCCCGTTGTCGGCGGAGGAAAAGACCCAAATCGACACGCTCCGTGACTTGCGCAACACGCACAAATTGCACCGGTATATTTCGTATCTAGACCCCGTGTGGGCGCAATGGGCGTTTTATTTCGTGTTCACCGCGGTGGTGGGCGCCTACATGGTGATGGGTGGCATGAAAGGAGCGGCCATGAACAATGCTTTGCAGGGTCTGCTGGTGGTGGCGTTTTCCGTGCTGCTGGTGCCCGTCGGGTTGCACGCCATCGGGGGCTGGCACGCGCTGGCGACAAAAGTGTCGGCGGACAAATTTCAACTGGTGGGGGCGAGCGCCAACGGACAATACGGCTTTTGGTACATTGTGGCGTTTACCTGGGCGAGCCTGGTGCAGATTTTGGGCCTCAGCGCCAACATGGGAATATTGGGTTCGGCGACCAATGAATATGCGGCGCGGTTTGGCGGAGTCTCGGGCACTTATGCCAAGCGGCTGCTGATCATTCTTTGGGCCTTCACCGGCTTGATTGGCGCGGCGATGTTCGCGGGGCGCGATGCCTTGTCGGAGCCGGACATGCTGTGGGGCGCGATGTCGAACCAACTGCTGGGTGCGGACCACGCGATCCCGGGCCTGATTGGATTGATGCTGGCGGGCGTACTGGCGGGGACCATGGGCATTTTGGCCGCGAAGGCGGTGGCGATATCCTCGCTGTTTGTGCGGAATATTTACCGGCATATCTGGCCGGACGTGCCCGAGGCCCAGGCGGTGCGCACGGCCCGCTGGGCGATTGTCGGCGTGCTGGTGCTTGGTTTGGGCGCGGCGCGGTTGCTGACGAACCTCGAGCAGGGCATCAAGCTCATCATCGACGTCAACATTCCGTTTGGCGCGGCCATCATGCTGGTCTATTGCTGGCGCCGCCTGACGACGACCGCGGTGTGGACGGCGGTGGCCCTGTGCGTGACCCTGAACATTATCATTCCTAACTTCCATATGCTGACGCCGGCCAATTTTGCGCTGACTTCGGCCGTGGACCACGCCCCGTCGCTGATGGGCGTGGATGCCAGTGGCCACGGGGTGTATTTTGATGCAATCGTGCACTCGGATCCGAACGACCAGTCGAGCGCATTGATGGGCACTGGCCGGTTCAACTTTGAATGTTTGATGTTGAGCTATGCGGGCCTGCATCCCGAGAAACTATCCACCACCGGGCGCGATACCGCGCGGTATTTCTTCGACGGAATTTTTCCGTTTGTCGTGCTCATCCTGGTGAGTTACCTGAGCAAGGGCACCGACCCGGCGAGAGTGAATTTGTTCTATGGCAAGATGAAAACTCCGGTGGCGGCCAGCCCGGAAGCCGATCTTGCGGTGATGGAGGAAACGCGCCGCAATCCAGGGAGGTTTGACCACCTGAAGCTGTTGCCCGGCACCCATTGGGAATTTCTGAAATGGGACAAGGTGGACGCCATTGGATTTATTTCCTGTCTGGGCGTGTCGGGCGCGATTATCGGCCTGTTTGTCCTGCTCTTAAAGATTGCCGCGGCCGGTTAAAGTCCTACTTTCCCCGCCATGATTCGCAAAGCCTTCGTGATGAGTGTCAACGCCGGCCAGGAGGCCGAATACGAGCGCCGGCACCGGCCCATCTGGGACGAGTTGGCGGCGGTGCTCCGCGCCCATGGCGCGCACAATTACTCCATTTTCCTGCATCCAGAGACGCGCCAACTGTTCGCCTACGTGGAAATCGAGGATGAAGCCCGCTGGGCGGCGATTGCCAAAACGCCCATCTGCCAGAAATGGTGGAAGCACATGGGTGACATCATGCCCAGCAATCCCGATACCAGCCCCGTCGCCCAAGGCTTGAAAGAAGTGTTCCATTTGGAGTAACTTATGGAAAATAATTGTCAAACCTCAGCAAGTTACGTCCGTCGGCTGGCCGACTTTTCAGAGCGCCTGTCACTTAGGAATTTCGTGATTTATTACTTCCACGCGGATTGGGGATGTTTTGGCTGCTGGACGATAACCCTCAAACGTGAGCACACAGCAATAAAACTAATTTGGGATGGAAGAGATAAATATCTGACGATAGAGTCGTCGCCATTTCGCAATTTTAGTGCACCAAACGAATGGAAAAGTGATAACGCAATGACGTTTCCGAACAATGACGAAAAAAGCATCTTTGCCTACATTGAAGATTACCTTTCCTCGAAATATCCCAATTAGCCAATAACCACCTCCATTTCCCCTCCATGAACCGCAAAGCCCTCGAACGCGCTGTCAAGGCGCTCAACACTTTTCGCATCGAAACCCCGAGCTGGGGTTACGCCGACACCGGGACGCGCTTTGGCAAGTTCTTCCAAGACGCCGCGGCCATTGACTTGAATGACAAGCTGGCCGACGCCGGGCACGTCAACGGGCTGACGGGCTGCTGCCCGACGGTGGCAGTGCACGTAATGTGGGACTTCAAAAAGGGCGAGGACCCGAAGGCGGTGGCGAAGAAGGCGCGCAAACACGGTGTCCGCATCGGCTCGATTAATCCCAACCTTTTCCAGGACCAGTGCTATAAGTGGGGTTCCTTTGGCAATTCCGATCCGGCGGTGCGGCGGCGGGCGTTGAAGCATTGCGTGGATTCCATCGCCATCGCGAAGGCCGTGGACAGCGAGTATTTGTCCCTATGGTTTGCCGACGGCACGAATTATCCGGGCCAGGACAGCATCCGCGCCCGCAAGGAACGCTTTGAAGACGGTCTGCGCGCGTGCCACAAGAAGCTGGCGCCCGGCATGACGATGCTCGTCGAATACAAGCCCTTCGAGCCGGCGTTTTATCAAACGGACATCGGCGACTGGGGCATGGCGTATATTTTGGCCAAGAAAGCCGGCCCGCGAGCCAAGGTGCTCGTGGACACGGGGCACCATTACATGGCGCAGAACATCGAGCAAATCGTGGCGTTTCTGCTCGACGAAAACATGCTCGGTGGATTCCACTTCAACGATCGCCGCTATTCCGACGACGACCTGACGCTGGGTTCGATAGACCCGTACCAGGTGTTTCGCATCTTCCACGAAATTCACTTCTTCGCGTCCGACAAGGGCAAGACGCCCGACATCGCGTACATGATTGACCAGTCGCACAACGAAAAGCCGAAGATTGAAGCGACCATTCAGACGGTGGTCATGGCGCAGGAGCTGTTCGTCAAGGCTGCGCTGGTGGACCATGAGGCGCTACTGGCCGCGCAGGCGAAGAACGACGTGGTTTCGGCGGAATTGGAATTGAAGAAGGCGTTCTTTGCCGATGTCTCCCCCGCCCTGCTGGCGTGGAGAAAGGCGAATGATTTGCCGGCGGACCCGCTGGCGGAACACCGGCGCAGCGGCTACGAGCGAAAGGCGGCCAAGGAGCGCAAGGCGCGGCGGATTGCGCTGGGGATGACGCAGGGCGGGAGTTATGCGTGAGGGGAAAAATACCAGTTAGTCCCCTAGCGACGACAGAAGGTAACCCGGCTTTTCAAAGCTGGGACCGATATGAAAAAACCAAGTGAGTCCCGTAGGGACTCTCCCTCATTCTTATCGTCCTCCCAGCGCTAAAGCGCTGGGTTACCTTCTATCGTCCCTACGGGACTTTTCGCCCACTGGTGCACGCAAAAAACTTCCCGGCATCCAATATTAAACATGCGGTAAGAACACCATCGCCCCTATCACGGCCGCCCCCATCGCCGCCAGCAGCACGCCGCCGGCGGCGACGTCCTTGGCGCGGCCGATGCGGAGACGGTGTTCCTGGGAGACTTCGTCGGCGAGGACTTCGATGGCGGTGTTGAAGGCTTCGGCCATCCAAACGAAGGCGATGGCGACAGTGAGCCAAAGCCAGTCGGTGCGGGAGACGCGCAGGGCGAAGCCGAGGGCGATGACGATAATGGTGGCGGCGGAGTGAATCCAGGCGTTGTGCTGGGAAACGGCGAGGTAGCGGACGCCGCGGAAGGCGTGGCGGAAACTGTGGAGGCGTTTGAGAACGGAGAAGGACATGAAAGGGGAATTTTGAATTACGAATTTTGAAATGAAATGGCGGAAATACCCAGCAAACCGAACCACGGCGGCGCGGCTCGTAGCGCTGAGCTTTAGCCAGCGCTTTTGTATCGTAATTAGTTCCGGAGCGCTGGCTAAAGCTCAGCGCTACGATGGGCGGATTTCCACGTTCTCTTGGACCTGCGGCTTCCGGTCAGCAGCCGGTGATTCAATTACTGGCAGCAAATTTTTGGCAGATACCGTTAACGGCGCGATCTCCGCAATTTTTCGCCGTTGGAACGGATACAGCAACTGGCCCCAATAGCTGCGCGGAAAGGGTTCCTCGACACCGAGTTCCGGGGGTTCGTGGTTCGGGCAGTGGTAAGTGCCGAAGGCGAGGTCCATCAGCGGCGAGAGGTTCGCAAAATTGGAGCTGCTGCGGACCTTGGCGTGGTGCCAGTGGTGCAGTTCGGGCGCGCCCAGAAGCCAGCGCAGAGGCTTGGGCAGCGGGAGGCGCACGTTGGAGTGAATATAAATGGCCCAAAGTCCGCGAAAGGCGGCGAGGCCGGCGAGGGTTTCGAGGGGGAAGCCGAGGAGAAAGGCCGGGAGGTTGATGAGGGTCTGGGTGTAGAGACCGTCGAGGGGGTGTTCGCGGTGGGCGGCGAGCCAGTCGAGATGCTCGGCGGTGTGGTGGACGGCATGGAAGCGCCAGAGGAAATCCCATTTATGTTGCAGGCGATGACCCCAATAGATCGTGACATCGCTCAACAACATGACCTCAAAGGCCTGCAGCCACCAGGGCTGGGCGGCGACGGCGGCGTGAAATCCGCCGGGTATGGAAACCGCCAGGTGGTCACGAACGAAGAGGAGAAAGGTCAGCACCAATCCGCTCCAGAGCAGGTATTGGCCGAGCATGAAAAGCAAATCGGTGAACCACTCGGGACGGAAGATTTTTTGCCCGGGCCGGGCGGGATGGGATTTCTCCAAGGGATAAAACACCGCCGCCAGCACGAGAAAGCTGACGCCGGTGGACAGAATGAGGTATTCGGCATTCATCGCGGCAGGGGTCGTCAATTACTTTCCGGTGGAGGCCGGAGGATTCGCGGGCGCCGGTGGCTCTTTGAAAATTGGCGCGCTCTTGGAACCGGGCAAAACCACGATGGATGAGGCGGCGGGCGGTGCCGGCGGTTGCGGAGCAACCTGCATTAGCGTCAGACTCTTAGAGCTGGGTAAAACCACCGGCGGCGAGGCCGGTTTGGGCGGCGGCGATCCAGCCTCGCTTTTAAACACAATTGCGCTTTTGGAACCGGGCAGAACCGTGGCGGGCGGCGGCGACGTGGTCAGGGCCGGGGCGACGGGAACGGCCGCTGGCGCAGTCGCGGCGGGCGCAGGCTTGGAAATGATATCATGCAGACTGGGCGGAATCGGCACGGTCACGGGCGTCGTGGCCGAGGGCGGAGGTTGAAAAGGCTGGCCGATGGCCATGCTTTTCGAACTGGGCAGCACCGTGGTGGGTGCCGGATTCGCGGGGGGAACAGCGGCCACCGGAGCGGATGGCGCCGGAATTGCGCCAGCGCCTTCAGCCGCCTTGGGCGTGGGAGCATCCTGGCCAAACAGACTGACGACGCCGGCCGCGTTCAGGACGTAGGCGACGAGGAACGCGAGGGCAAACAGAATAGAACCGAATCGGGCCACGGCGACCAAACGCGAGTCGCGACGCGGCGGGGTTGCGGGGGGATTCATGGCGGAGTGGAAAATAGAGGGAATCGCTACACCAGCACCTCATAATTGGTCACACCCGGAGCGAGGTCCCGCAGGAACTCCTTGTCGCGGGGGAGCTGGCGGGCGAGTTGGGGATTGCCGCCGGCAAATTTCTTGACGGATTCCACCGAATCCCAAAACGACACCACCATAAAATAGGCCGCACCGGCTTCCACCCGGCGCAGGACGTACGCGCCGCGATTCCCTTCCGCATTTTGCAAACCGGCCACGCCGGTTTCATTCAAATAATCGGCATAGGCATCGGCCTGTTCGAGGGTGGTCACACCTTGCCAAATGCGCGCAATCATGGGGATAATTCCCACGGAGGGAATGGCACTAATATACTGCAAGTCCCACCGGGAGCCCACTGCGGAATTGTAAGAAGAATGTCAGACGCCTGGATGCACGCCGGCGAACGAAAATTCAAACCGCTACTTGACAACCGGGCGCGCCACGCCATTTTGCGATTCGTGAGCTACAAACTATTCATCCCCGGCCCCACGGAAGTGTCACCCGCCATGTTTGCGGCGATGGCGCAGCCGATGGTCGGCCACCGCAGCAAGGATTTCGTCGCCCTGTACCAGGGCCTGCAGCCGGATTTGCAGGCGTTGTTCTACACCCGCGACCCCGTGTACATCAGCACGAGCAGTTCCTGGGGGGTGATGGAAGGCTCCATCCGCAATCTGGTCGTCAAGGGCGTGCTCAATTGCATGAACGGCGCATTTTCCGACAAGTGGAATGACGTGGCCAAGCGTTGCGGCAAGGAAGCCGGCGCCCTGCAATTTGAATGGGGCCAGCCCGTGGACCCGGCGGCCGTGCGCGCGCAGCTCGCGACCGGCAAGTTTGACGCCATCACGCTCATTCACAACGAGACCTCCACCGGCACGATGAGCGACCTCGCGGCCATCATGGCCGTGGTGCGCGAATTTCCCGACGTAATTTCCGTGGTGGACTGCGTCAGCTCGTTTTCCGTGGTACCGATCAAGAAGGATGAACTCGGCATCGACGTGTTGCTGACCGGCTCGCAGAAGGCGCTATCGCTGCCGCCGGGTCTGTCGCTCTTCGCCGTGTCGGAAAAGGCGCGGGCCCGCGCGGCCAACGTGCCGGATCGCGGCTATTATTTCGATTTTCTGGAATTCCACGCCAATCACGAAAAAGGCATGACCCCGAGCACGCCGTGCATTTCCCTGATCAACGGCCTGCGCGCCAAGGTGGATGAAATCAAGGCGGAAGGCGCGGAGAACCGCTATGCGCGCCATGCGGCAACGAATGTGCTCGTGCATGCCTGGATGGAAAAGCAGGGCTTCAAATTACTGCCCGAGAAGCGTTATGCCTCGAAGGCCCTTTCCTGCATCGCCAACACCCGCAATGTCGATCTCGAAGCCTTGAACAAGGCGCTGAAGAGCCGGTTCCAGTGCGTCATCGACATCGGTTACGGCAAACTCAAGGGCAAGACTTTCCGCATCTCCAACATGGGCGACGAGACGCTGGCCACCATGGGCCAGTTGCTCGGCCAGTTGGACATTTTGCTCGCGGAATTACCGAAAACTTAACGGGCGCCGCGCGGAATTTTTTTTGCGGAATATTTCGCGGAAAAGAAAAATTTTGCCAAGCAGGGAATTTTCTGCTATGTAATCAATGCTGCCGTTGTTAATTGTTTACCTTTTTTAATGGCTAAAACCCTGATCATCGCTGAAAAGCCGAGCGTCGCCGCGGACATTGCGCGGGCCCTGGGCGGGTTCAAAAAGACGGGCGAATTCTTCGAGAGCGAGGACTACGTGCTGAGTTCAGCCGTGGGCCACGTCGCGGAGTTGTGCATGCCGGAGGATTACGACAAGAAGTTGAAGTTTTGGACTCTCACGGCCCTGCCGATCATCCCGGAGCAGTTCAAACTGAAGGCCGGGGAACGCACCAACGACCGTTACGAATTGTTGAAAAAACTGATGGGCCGCAAGGACGTCACCAGCCTCCTCAATGCGTGCGACGCCGGGCGCGAGGGCGAATTGATTTTCACCTACCTTTACGAGCTCGCCGGCTGCAAGAAGCCCTTCAAGCGCCTGTGGTGGTCCTCGATGACGAAGGAATCCATCGTCAATGCGTTCAAAACTCCGCGCGAAGCCAAGACCATGCTGCCGCTGCAGGAAGCCGCGCGCTGCCGCTCGGAATCCGATTGGCTGATTGGCATCAACGGCACCCGCGCATTGACCACCCGCATGTATGGCCGCCGCGGCGGTTCCGTGGCCACCGTGGGCCGCGTGCAGACTCCCACCCTTTCGCTCGTGGTGGAACGTGAGATCGAAATCCGCAATTTCATTCCCCGCGCCTACTGGCGCATCGTGGCTAATTTTGGCATTACCCAAGGTTTGTATGACGGCGTTTATCAGCGCCCGGATTTCAAGCGGGCCGACGACGAAGACCGGGCCGATCGCATTTGGGATCAAAAGCAGGCGGAACAGGTGCTCGCCGAGGCCTCGGCCGTAAAACAGGCGCTGGTGACCGAGGAAAAAAAGCGTTCGACGCAAATTGCGCCGCGCCTTTACGATTTGACGACGCTGCAGCGCGAAGCGAACAGCCGCTTCGGCCTGCCCGCCGGCAAGACCCTCAGCATCGCCCAGGCGTTGTATGAGCGCCACAAGGCGATCACGTATCCCCGGACGGATTCCAAGGCATTGCCCGAAGACTATGCCTCGACCGTCCAGCGCGTACTGTCGCGCCTCGGCGGCGACCTCGCGCCCCATGCAGCCAGGGTGATTGAGGACCGACTGGTGAATCCGGCCTACAAACGCATTTTCAACAACGCTGAAGTATCGGACCACTTTGCGATCACCCCGACGGACGAGCCGCCCGAAAAGCTGACGCCCGACGAAGCAAAGATTTACGACATGATTGCGCGCCGGTTCGTGGCGGCCTTCTATCCGGTGGCGGAATTTGACATCACCACGCGCACCAGCACGATGGCGAAGCATGCCTTTAAGACTGAAGGCAAAGTGCTCGCGGTGCCGGGCTGGCTCGCAGTCTACGGCAAGGATGCGGCGATCGAAGAAACCCTCCCGGCACTGACCCCGGCTGACGGCCAGCCGCCGCAGGCCAAAGTGAACGAAGTGAAGTTGAACGCGGAATCCACCAAACCGCCACCCCGCTATTCGGAAGCCACCCTGCTCGCCGCCATGGAAGGCGCGGGCAAGCTGGTTGAAGATGAAGACCTGGCTGACGCCATGAAAGAAAAGGGCCTCGGTACTCCGGCCACGCGGGCGTCCATCATCGAACATTTGATTGCCCTGCATTACATGGAACGGATGCAGCGTGAATTAACCCCCACACCCAAGGCGGAGAACTTGATGGAGTTTCTGAAACTCCTGAAAGTGGATGAGTTGACCAGCCCGGACATGACGGGTGAGTGGGAATACCAGTTGCGCCGGCTCGAGGCGGGCAAGACTACGCGCGAGAAGTTCATGAGCGGCATCGCTGACCTGGCGAAGAAAATTGTCGACCGCACGAAGAAATTTAACGACGAGAACGTCCCCACCAAGCCCACCACCATTATCAGCCCGACGGACGGCAAGCCGCTGGTGGAAACCTGGCGCGCCTACAAGTCCCAGGACGGCCTGATTTCGATTTACAAGATCATCGCTAACCGCCGGTTTTCGGCTGCGGAAGCCGCGGAATTGCTGGAAAAAAAGAAAATTGGGCCAATTGACGGTTTTCGCTCGAAAAAGGGCCGGCCGTTCTCGGCGATGCTCAAGCTCGACGAGGAAAACAAGGTCAAGTTTGTCTTTGAAAACAGCGGGTTTGGCGACGCCGGCGCGGATGGTGCGCCCATTGATTTGACCCAATTCCCCATCGTCGGCAAGTGCCCGGTGGACGGCGCGCCGCTTCACGAAACGCCCAGCGGCTACGTCTGCGCGAATTTCAGCCGCGGTGAAGGCGCCAAGTGCACGTTCCGCGTCTCGCGCATTCTATTGGGGGCAACGATTGTCCGTGAACAATTTCAGAAACTGATCGAATTGAAGAAGACGGACTTGATCAAGGGCTTCAAGTCGAAGCGCACCGGGCGGTTTTTTGAAGCCTTCCTCGTCTTGAAAGACGAAGGCAAGATTGGCTTCGAGTTCATGCCGCGCAAACCCAAGGGCGAGGGCAAGGGCAAAGGCAAGGGGCCCAAGGGACCAAAGCCAGATGGCGCTGTCGCTGAAGACCCACCCGCGCCCGCCACCGAAACGGTGACGGCAGCGGCGCCGGTAGTGGCGGCCAAGGGCAAGACCCCGCCGGCGACCCCGGCCAAGAAGGCGAAGGGCAAGACCCCGCCGCCAATGGTGACGATGGCGTAAATCCTGCTTTGGCTGGGCTGGCTGCGGTGCGGTGACAATTGCAGGGAGCTTGCAAATGGGGTTGCACGCGCGGTGGTTCATCCATTACAAATGTCTCTCCATGCCCTCCTCCATTGACTCCATCACCAAGAGCCTCGGCGCCAAGGCCGACTTTTATCTGAATCACAAGTGCACGACGATTGCCAAAGAGCGCCTGCATCTGCCCGGCGGGGACTTTGTGGATCGCATCTTTGGGCCGACCAACCGTAACAACCGGGTGTTGAACAACCTCGACTGGATGCTCAACACCGGGCGGCTCGCGGGCACCGGTTATTTATCCATCCTGCCGGTCGACCAGGGTATCGAACATTCGGGCGGCGCCAGCTTTGCCAAGAATCCGGATTATTTCGACAGCGAGAACATCGTAAAGCTCGCCATTGAAGGCGGCTGCAACGCCGTGGCCTCGACCTTTGGCGTGTTGGCATCGGTTTCGCGCAAATATGCGCACAAGATTCCCTTCCTCGTCAAAATCAACCACAACCAGATTTTGACCTATCCGAACACCTTCGACCAGACCATGTATGGCACGGTGAAGGAAGCCTACGAGATGGGCGCGGCGGCGGTTGGCGCCACGATTTATTTTGGTTCGCCTGAGTGCAACCGGCAAATCGTCGAAGTTTCCAATGCCTTTGCCGAAGCTCACTCCTACGGCATGGTGACCGTGCTCTGGTGCTACCTGCGCAACCCGGCGTTCAAAACCAAGGACAAGGATTTCCACGTTTCCGCCGATCTCACCGGCCAGGCCAATCACATCGGCGTGACCATCCAGGCCGACATCATCAAGCAGAAACTGCCGGAGAACAACGGCGGCTACACGGCGCTGCAAATGGGCGATTCCAGCTACGGCAAAATTGACAAGCGCGTCTACACGGAACTCACGACCGACCACCCGATTGATCTCACGCGTTACCAGGTGGCGAATTGCTACATGGGCCGCCAGGGGCTGATCAATTCCGGCGGCGCATCGGGTGCCCATGACTTTGACGAGGCCGTAACGACGGCGGTCATCAACAAGCGCGCGGGCGGCATGGGCCTGATTTCAGGCCGCAAGGCCTTCCAGCGCCCGCTGGCCGAAGGCGCGAAACTGCTCAACGCCGTCCAGGACGTTTACCTTTGCCAAGAAGTGACGGTGGCATAGGCCATTGCCGAAGGTCGAGGGAAAAGGGACGGGGTAGAAACTGACCTGATTTATCAGGCCTGGTTTTACCATTTTCCTTCCTCCTTCTTCCCTATCCTTACCCATGTCCATCGTCCTCCCCCCTCCCGGCAAGTTTGCCGGCTATATCTTCGACTGCGACGGCACGTTGGCGGCATCCATGCATCTGCATTACCGTGCGTGGAAGAAGGCGCTGGCGGACCATGGTGCGAAAATTGAATTTACCTGGGAATTCTTCATCTCCCACGCGGGGCGCGGCGTGGAACAATTCGTTGGGCTGCTCAACACCGAACATGGCGAATCGCTGCATCCGGCCAAAGTGGCGGTCACCCAGGATGAGATACTGGCGGAAATTCATCATACCGTGGAGGCCGTCCCGGAAGTGTTTGCCTTTGCCCAGCAACTGGCGGCGAACGGCCAGAAACAGGCCATTGCTTCCGGCGGCACGCGCGATGCTGTCACTCGTACGCTGCGCTATATTGGCGCGAGTCACTTGTATGACGTGGTGGTGACCATTGACGACGTGAAGCATGGCAAGCCCGCGCCAGACACCTTTTTGGAGGCGGCCCGGCGACTGGGTGTGAAACCGGCTGATTGCGTGGTCTTGGGCGACAGCGTCCTCGACATTGAAGCGGCAAAAGCGGCGGGCATGGCATGGGTAAAGCTCGAGCCGAAGTAGCAGGTTACGCCGTGGTCAATCGAGGGAAATTGGTGATTCCAGGAGGCAGCGGCCCGCCGGTCATGAGCGCAAGGGCCTGGCATTCATCCAGGATGGCGCCAAGATTTCCCTGGCGCCGCTGGACACGACGCCGGATGCCATTACCGCTGTAGTTTGCCTTGAATTGGTGAAATAAATCCTCTCCAATATCCCTTACTCCCATGAACCCCATCCCCTCCCCCCGAATTCTGATTAAAACTTTGCTGGTTGCCGCCTCGGCCATGAGTGCCGCGATTCTCCATGCCGAGGTCAAGGTTGCCACCCCATTTACCAGCCACATGGTATTGCAGCGGGAGATGAAGGTCCCGGTGTGGGGCACTGCCGATGCCGGTGAAAACGTGACGGTCGAATTTGCGGGACAGAAGAAGACGGCCCTGGCCACCATTGATGGCAAATGGCGCGTGGATCTCGACGTTCTGGCGACCTCGGCGGAGGGGCGCACGATGACGGTTACTGGCTCGGCTACGTCGGCTCCGGTAAAATTTGACGATGTACTGGTCGGCGAAGTCTGGCTGGCGTCCGGCCAGTCGAACATGGTATTTCCGGTGCAGGCGGGCGGACCCTATACGCTGGTCAACTCCGCTGGAGAAATTGCCGCCGCCAATTTTCCCCAGATTCGGATGTTCACGGCCCGCGACACGAAATCGTATTCCGTGCAAACCTCGGTACCATCCACGCCGGCCAATTCCGGCTGGCAGGTGTGCAGCCCGGAAACGGTGGGCACTTTTTCCGCGGTGGGTTATCTTTTCGCCCGCGATTTACAACAGCAGATCAAAGTGCCCGTGGGAATTTTGACCGCCGCCTCGGGCGCAAGTTGCGCGGAAGCCTGGATATCCCGCGAGACGTTGACCGCTGATGCTCCGCTCAAACCCTATGTTGATATTCTGGATGCCGCCTATAACTATTTCAAGGCCGACCCGGCCACCCGCCCGGCCGAAGCCCCGTTTCGGCCGACGCCCATTAACAAACCGCGCTCCGGCCCGCCCGCCCGGGGAGACCCAAGCGGCGACCAACACATGCCGACGGTGCTCTTTAACGGCATGCTCAATCCCTTGATTCCCTATGCCATTCGCGGCGCAATTTGGTACCAGGGCGAATCCATCGTTGGCGGCACGCCAGGTCTCAATCTCTACGGCCACATCATGCAGACGTTGATCAAGGATTGGCGCTCCAAGTGGGGCGAAGGCGACCTGCCGTTCTATGAAGTCCAGTTGCCCGGCCAAGAAAACATCAGCAACAATCCCATCATTCGCGAGCAGCAAGAGGCGATCCTGTCGCTGCCCCATACCGGCATGGTGGTGACCATTGACACGGGCGAAGCCAAGAATGTGCACCCGGGCAACAAACAGCCGACCGGCTACCGCCTGGCGCTCGTCGCCCTGCATGATGCGTACAAACAGAACATTGAATACTCCGGCCCCTTGTTTCAATCCCTGGAGGTCAAAAACAGCACGGCGGTGGTGCATTTCACTCATCTCGGCGCCGGCCTGGTGGCCAAGGGCGGGGCTTTGAAGGGCTTTCAAATTGCCGGCGACGATAAAAACTTCGTGGACGCGGACGCCAAAATTGTGGGCGACACCGTCGTCGTCACCAACGCGCAGGTGAAGACGCCAGTCGCCGTGCGCTACGCATTCATGGATTTCCCTGAGGGCATCGGTTGCAATCTTTACAGTAGCTACGACCTGCCCGCTGCGCCATTCCGCACCGATAAATGGGATTACCCGATCGCGGGGATCGTGGAAAATTGAGTTGGCTTTGGCTTGCCCCGATGATGACAAACGACAAAAATGACCAGGTTTAAGAAATTGAATTTAGACTGGAACGCGGAGCCCAACGCACCCGCGCCTCAAATCACCAGATGGGATTTGGATGTCGTCTCATCCTTCTATCTAAATGCCTTTATCTTCCCCAAATTCAGAGAAGGCGACGTGGGCCAGTTGCGCTTTCGGAATTGCTGGCGTTACAGGCTAGGGAGCACCAACGACGAAGGTTGGTATAAAGGCCAGTGTCGTTTCAGCAAAATCGCTCCGAAGTGGGGTGAATTTTACGAGGTTTCCGGCGAACTGTTGATTGACCAAGGCCCCTTAGACTGGAAAGAGGTTGGGCCAATAGGGAACTCCCAAAATCACTTTCTTTTTTACTTTCGAGATGAGACTTTCGATTGTGACGCCGAATCCCGGGCTTTTCCGTCCTGAAATGATCACTTCCCGGTTTCTCGAAGCGCATATTTCGCCAGCAGGTCAAACTCCAGGTTAACCCGGGCGCCGGGCCGAAGGGCGTGCAGGTTGGTCACCGCGAGCGTGTGGGGAATCAACCACACGGCCAGCCAGGCGCGACCCGCTTCCGCGACGGTGAGGGAAACGCCATCCATGGCAATGCTCCCCTTCTCGACGACGAGTCCGCCAAATTTCCCGGGAAAGGACACCTTCAGATAGAAATTCTTGCCGGCGCGTTTGAACGTTTTGACCACGCCCGCGCAGTCAATATGACCGGTGACAAAATGGCCGCCGAAGCGGGCATGGCGTGCGACGCTGCGCTCGAAGTTAAGCGGAGAACCTGACTTTAGTTCCCCGAGATTGGTCCGGCGGAGCGTTTCCTCCAGCAAGTCGAACTCCAGCGCCGTGGCCGTTTTGCGCGCCACCGTCAGGCAACAGCCATTCACGGCCAGACTGTCGCCGATTTTTATACCGCGCAGAACTTTGCGGGCGCGCACGCGCAGGCGCCAGGTGGATTTGGATTCGACCAACCCCAGCACCGTGCCGGTTTCCTCGACGAGTCCGGTAAACATGCGGCAAATCGTGCCCACCCCGCCGCGGCCACGCAACACTGAAGGTGTTTTGCAAATTACGGATGGTGCACTTGAACGTCTTTCAAGTGCACCCTGCCCAATTTTAAACTTGGGGATTTAAATCAGGCATTTCGAGGCATTTTGCTGATTTCACTCCCAAATTGGGCCGGGGTTTTTGACTCGAAAACTTCCGTGGACGCAACGAACTCCCCGCGACGACGCACGGATACCCGGGCGAACCGTTTCGAAGGTCGGCGAACGGGGTGCCGCCGGAGG
>Ga0206896_1141_pt1 | contig 15427 bp, 16 predicted proteins | sample Alteio_BWOrgHeat_52_FD_152969 | JGI IMG/M metagenome (GOLD analysis project Ga0206896, IMG submission 152969) | Enriched cells from forest soil in Barre Woods Harvard Forest LTER site, Petersham, Massachusetts, United States -... | ecosystem: Environmental > Terrestrial > Soil > Temperate forest >... | reverse complement strand
CCTTCGACCTGGGAAAAGCCGCGGCAAAGCTCTTTATAGAGACGATGCACAACGGCGAGGATATGAGCCATGTCGAGGAAATACTCCGGCCAAAGTTGTATGTCCGGGAATCCTCTCAACGATGGACGCCAAAGGCGAAAACAGGCGCTACATTTGGCAGGTAGGCGAATATCCATGTGACTTTACTATTTTCATGGGCTTTTAGGTTGTGCCTTCAGCAAGTCAAGGGTATGTTGGAGGGATCTGTTGTCGGACCAGCCAAAATGCCCCGGGATGACGTACGCGGCATGTGGGTAGCGGTCAAGCAGTCGTCGAATCGCCCCAGGCCATTCACCCAGATTGGCGTCTGCCAGATAGCCAAGGTCGGTATTTTCGGTGCTCTTGACCAGGCAACCACCATAAAGGACGCTATCGGCAGCGAACCAGACAACGATATTGTCGCGAGTATGTCCCGGGCCCGGATAATAAGTCCTGATGGTATAACCTCCAATTTGAAAGGCTGTATCATTTTCAAAAACATGTTCCGCCAAGGGTTGTTTGTTTTCACGGCACAATTGATAGGTCAGAGCCGAGCAGTAGGTGGGGATTCCCTTTTGTCTGAGGAAGTTGATCTCGGCGGTCCGGTCATTGTGAAAATGAGTGGCGATAAAAAGGACGACTTTCTGATGATGCCGCCGGTAAATGCTGTCCAGCAGCGGTTGATATTGGGTCGAATCCCATGCTCCGTCCAACAGCACAACGCCTTTATTCGTAACCAGGTACATGCCATTGGAGGGGAAAGGAGCACCGGAGATGGTTTGGTAGGTGGTGCAAATATAGCATCCGCCGGTCAGGTGGGTAATCGTCAGTGGGGGAGACTGAGCCAGGGCGGGAAGGGTAAAGGAGATAAAAAGGGAGAGCAAGATGGTGGGTGGTGTTACCCGGTTCCGTACCCGTGTAAGGCGGAAGGCGTTGGTAAACGAAAACCTTAAAATTGTTTTTGTAAGGAAGGAGAGACAAAAAAGAAACAGGGGCGCAACAACAGCGAAATAGAACCCCACCTCCCTTGATGATTGTTTATGCGAAAAGAATAGGAAATCCGAACTGAATGCACCGGCAACATTCGGCCTGAAGTGAAGACCTTTTGTTCGGAGAAAGACGGATTCCCTCTCTTTTTTCAAGGTATCGGCAGCGGTTTCGCTTTTATATTCCAGTCGTTCATTGAAGATGGCTCCTAATAGGGAAAGCATATGTCCTTTTTTCGTTTTAACTTTACAACTGTAAATTTTTTATCAAATGAAGATAGCAAAAAATAAAATGCTGATTACCGGTGGGGCGAGCGGTATCGGCCTGGGATTGACGGAAAGGTTCATTAGGGAAGGCAATGCCGTCATCATTTGCGGGAGAAGGGAATCCGTCTTAAAAGAAGCGGCTGCCAGGTTTCCCTCTGTCATTACCAGGGTATGCGACCTGTCGAGGGAGGAAGAACGCATTGAGCTTTATAGTTGGGTTGCAAACAACCATCCGGACCTAAACGTACTTGTCAACAATGCGGGTATTCAAAACTGGATGAACATCTCGGACAATGACTTTTATGAAAGGGCAGACGAAGAGATCGCTGTCAATATTGCGGCGCCCATTCATTTAACAAACTTGTTTGTGAACCTGCAATCATTGGAGGTTGTTATGAATGTTACTTCAGGATTAGCGTTTGTTCCGTTGTCAAAAGTACCGGTGTATTGTGCCACAAAAGCATTTTTGCGTTCGTTTACGCTTTCTCTGAGACACCTATTGAAGCCCAGGGGTATAGAAGTGATTGAAATTATACCGCCGGCGCTGAATACGGATCTGGGAGGGAAAGGTATTCACGATGGACATCCGGCCGTTAGGGAATTTGTGGAGTCCATTTTCGAACAATTGAAAGAAGGTAAACTGGAATTGACGTTTGGCACAAGTGAATCAAGGGCAAGGACAAATAATGAGGGCATTGCCGAGTATTTTAATAGGTTGAATCCATAGACATGGAGAAGCTGGGCATAGCTAAACACTTCGGAACCGACTCGAAAAGGTACCAGGTAAACGGCTTGACACTTGTTCATTCGTCCTTCCATCATTTTGCTTCCTGCCCCTGGCACTACCACCAAAACGCCCATTTTGCCTTTACGACCGGGGGGACGCTAACAGAAACGCATAGAAAATTCCAGTTGCGGCTCCAGGCCGGTTCTTTGTTGTACAACTACAGCGATGAGCCTCATTGCAATGCCGAGTATTCCGAACATGTGTCGGCGCTGCACGTGGACGTGGAGCCATCCTGGTTTGCGACCCGGGAGATAGATTTTGCAGCGTTCAATGGCGTACGCGTATTGAGGGATCCCTTGTTGAAAAGCCATTTTTACAGGATATTCAACGAACTTCAAGTCGACGACACGGCTTCTCACTTAAGCATTGAAGCTCACTTATTGGAATGTATCAGCCATATGCTCCGTACACAGGGCCGTACGGCCGGTAAAACCCCCGCATGGGTGGACAAGGTGAGAAATCTCCTATACGATCGTTATACGGAACGGATCTTGCTGAAAGAAGTGGCCGTGGAGGCCGGGCTCCACCCCGTATATTTGTGCCAGCAGTTTCCGATGTTCTTCCATTGCTCCTTTGGGGAATACATACGGAAAATACGGATTGAAAAAGCGGTGGACCGGATGTTGCAAAATTCCAAAAGGACGCTCCTGACCGAGATCGCTTTCGAGTGCGGTTTTTCGGATCAGAGCCATTTTATCCGGACGTTCAAACAGCATATCGGGGTTACGCCGCTGGTTTTTCAAAAGGGGCTCCGACCTTAATTCGGTTCTATTTTGTCCCGGAAAAAAAGTGCAGATTTGGGCCATGAAATATCTAAGCATCGTCCTGATCATATTCCTCGGCTGCGCTGTAACCAAGCGCCCGGGTGATTTTATTGCCCAGACGATACACGTCGGCAAAGGGGCGGGGAGCGTTGAATCCGCCGATTTCAACAAAGACGGGTACCCGGACCTGGCGGTTGCCGATGAAGCGGACAGCTCCGTGACGATCCTGCTCGGTGACGGGAAGGGCCGGTTCCATCCCGCAGAGGGCTCTCCCTTTTTTGCCAACCGAAATCCCAACGACATCTGTATCGCCGATGTCAATAAGGATGGGAATCCCGACCTGGGCATTGCAAATACCGAGGTCAGCATGCTGACCTTGCTGTTGGGTAATGGGAAGGGACAGTTCCAACAGACGCCTGCCTCTCCCTACCGGGTCCATTCCAAGCCCCATACCCATGGGTTGGCCATTGCCGATTTCAACGGGGATGGGAACTTGGATATGGCGACCGACAACTGGGCCCACAACCAAGTCTTGATCGTATTTGGTGACTCCACCCTGCACTTTGGCGGGGAAACCTTTTATGATGTCGGGAACCGGCCTTACCAGCGCCTCCGGGCCGGAGATGTGAATGGGGATCGGAAAGCGGACCTGGTGACGACCAACCTCGAAGGGAACAACGTGACCGTGTTGCTCGGGAATGGGAACGGGACCTTTAAGGAGGCGCCTGGCTCCCCCTTTGCCAGCGGCAGCGCCCCCTTTGGAGTGGCGATAGGAGATGTGAACGGAGACGGGTTCCCCGACCTGGCCGTCGTCGATGCGCCGACGATCACCTCCGAAAGCACCGGGCAGGATGGTCTCTGGATCTTGCTGGGGGACGGAACGGGCGCCTTTCATACGATGCCGGGCTCCCCATTTCCCACCGGAACCAGCCCCAGCCGGGTGGCGATAGGGGACCTCGACGGGGATAAGGTCAACGACATCGCGGTAACCAATTACAAAGACAAGAGCATTACGCTTTTCTATATGGGAAAAGGCGGTGTTTCCCGGACGGGAACTATTCAGGTTGGCGACCACCCTGACGGAATTTGCATCAAGGACTTCAATGGCGATGGGAAAAGTGATATAGCCGTTGGAAATTCGGGGGATGGGACCGTTACGGTGCTGCTGCACCGGTAAGGGCAAAACATCGGCAGATAAGCTAGCATTTGAAGTATGAGAACGTACAAATCGAAATATGACCCAAGAATATTTTCAATTCTATGATGACCGCAGAATGGGAATTAAAACCGCTGATGGCAAAATAATCATTCCGGCCCAATACGATTTCGTGTCTGCCATTTCTGATGGGTTATTTAACGTACAGTCCGGCCACCGTGTAGCTTATTTTGACAAAAACGGAGACACATATTTGCCGTTTGACGACAAATATGAATCTTATGGAGATTTTACGGAAGGGCTAGCCCGTGTAAGAAAAAATGAAAGGTGGGGATATATTAATAAAAGAGGCAATGAAGTAATCCCCACCCAATTTCATTATGCGGCCGGGTTTTCCAATGAAATGGCTATTGTAAGAAATGAACTGGGACTACACGGGGCAATTGATAAAGAGGGCAACATTATCATCGGGTACAAGTTTAAGGAGCTGAGAAATTTTGAAAATGGCTACGCAAAATTTAGAGATAGGGAAGCATGGGGCGTTATTAACAAAGAAGGGTCTGTTATTATCGAACAGCAATATTCGTTTATTGAGATTATCGACAATGAAAACTTCATAGTACAGCTCAAAGAAGGGGATCACTACAAAGAAGGTACCCTTAAAATCGGCAATGGAGTACTTTGGAACCACAACCTTGACGACGTAAACGATTTTAATAGAAGGCAAAAAGCATTTCTTGATGAATGTGAAGCCCTTATTGAAGAGACGTATACAGAAGGCTGCCCTTGCGAATACAAAAGATTCAGAACTTTCATTGAATGGAATCGGCCCATATGCTTTATCGATCAAGAGTTGCTTTTTTCAGTATTTTCAAAAAGATTGATGGTTCTTGGGAATGATGAATTGGAATGCCCCAAATGTGGAACACGCTATCGTCAAAAATGGGACCAATACAGCGCGTTTCTCTGGGTGCTAAACGTTGTAATAGTAGGATTAGGCAATTTTATAAGTAAAGTCGCAGAAGTTTCGGCTACCGTGCCCGTTGCGCTGGGTTTTCGCGGCTACAATACCGATGGGTTAACAGAAATGTACGTCCAGACTGATATCGGCACGGTTATCAATTATCTCAAGGGGGTATAGGAATTCCGCTTCAAGTGCCAGTCGGGGATCGGACGTCTCCGCTGATGCCGTCATGAATAAGTGATGACTAACCCAGTACCGACATGGTGAGGTTGATGATGTCTTCAAAAACCGTTTTGTCGGTGGCAGATTTGCCGGTCACGCGGATGCCTACTATCGTGTTGAAGAGGAAGCGGGCGAGTGCCCTTGGGTCTTGTTTGCCGGAAATTTCACCCGTGCTTTGTCCTTTTTTGATGACTTCGTAAAAGGCGTCTTCCAATTGCTGTTCGTTCTGACAGATGATGGCGTTGGTCTCCTTATCGTGGGGGGCGGTTTCGACCGCAGAGTTGATGAGGAAACAGCCCTTGTGTTGTTTGTCGCGGATCATTTCAAGGATCGTCAGGTCCATTATTTGGCGGATCGCGACTTTTGCAGGAACGTATCCGTTGAGGATTTGGTCTCTTTTGGTGGATTCTGTCTGTTTGTAGCTCCGCAATGCCTTCAGATACAATTGGTGTTTGTCGCCGAAAGTATCATACAGACTGGAGCGGCTGATACCCAAGGTATCCACGAGGTCCTGCATAGATGTTCCGTTGTATCCTTTTTGCCAGAATAATTTGATGGCTTTTGCCAACACTTCGGTCTCATCAAAATCTTTTGTTCTTGCCATATAAAAATAGCTTTGCTTACCGCAGGATAAGCAAAGCTATTTATTTTAGTGGATATCACCGCCTGGCGGACAATTCCGCTTAGTGTACCCCTCCGCTGGCGGTCATCATCTCGCCTGTCAGCCATCCGGAATCATCCGAAGCAAGGAATACCGCGATCGAGGCGATGTCTCCCGGCTGCCCGATACGACCAAGGGGTGACTGTGTGGCCAGGTTCTTTTCGAAATCGCTGCCGATAAATCCGGCGGTATGTGTGCCTTCGGTTTCCACCATACCAGGGTTGAGCGAGTTGACCCTGATCTTTTTGGATCCCAGCTCTTTGGACAGGACCCCACTGATGGCGTCGACGGCAGCCTTGGTAGCCGTGTAGATCGAACTTCCGGCAGGGGTTAAGCGGGTGACGGCCGAACCGATATTAATTACACTGCCGCCGGTCACGCCAAAATTTTTTACTGCCTCCTGTGTCGTCAACAGCAGGCCGAGGACGTTGGTATTGAACTGGCGGTGGAATTCTTCCTCCGTGATCTCTTCAAGCGTCCCGAACTTATAGATACCGGCGTTATTGACCAGTATATCTAGACCGCCAAATGCCTTTTTTGTTTCGGCGAAGAGGCGTGTTACATCAGCGGCCTTCGACACGTCGCCTTGTATGGCAACGGCGTTGCCTCCTTTGCTTTTGATCTCGGCGACCACTTTATCCGCCCCCTCTTTTGAAGAGGCGTAATTAACAACCACAGATGCGCCTTCTGCCGCGAGGCCTTTAGCGGTTTGTGCGCCTATTCCTTTTGAGGCGCCTGTTACTACAGCGACTTTGTTCGCTAATTTGTTCATGATGTATGGTTTATTATTTTGGACTAATCGTTCCACAAATGTATACCAATTTGGAATGATCGTTCCTGTTTGGACGGATTTTACTTTTTTATGACAAAACCGATAGTCATCAGGACATTGCCCTTTGAGGGAGGGGCTGTTTTTATTTTATTGTTACCGGGGTATAGACGAAGTTTCTAAACTTGACGGATCCATTTCCCACCGCGCAAAGGCCGAGCCGCAAGCTCAGGAATCCACTGAGGACATTGTGGTTAAAACCGGAAACTTCGAGGGAGTTTTCGATTTTAACCCATTGTTGTCCGTCCAGGCTGTAGTACATATCGACCATATTTTCGATCTTCTTGAGGCGGAGGAACACATGCCCTTTAAGGACAGATTTTTCGGTTGGGAATTGCCAGCCCCTCAGGTTGGCCAGGATGTTGTCGGTGTCCGCTAAGATGCCGGAGGACATGGCGTTGTTGTAAAACAGCACCAGGCCGCCGGTGGCGTTTCCAGTTATGGTTAGTTCTATTTGGGCGATATAGGAGTGGTTGGGGGGTATGCAGAGCAGGGGCGAAGATTCTCCAATGGAATGACCCCGGGCTTTTATAGTAAGGCTTTTGTCCGCCAGATGATACCTGTTGGTATCATAGGCGCCGAAGAATTGCCATTGAGGTTTCAGGTCGTTACCGCTAAAGTCGTCGCTGAGAAAAGAGCGTTTTGTGGTGATGCTGGTGACGGGCTTCTTAATTGGTCTATCGGTCTCGATGCCCTCGGGTATTTTGAACCATCCGTTTTTTGTCCATTCGACGGGCTCAAGAAGGGTCTGACGGCCCATGTTGTAGTAATCTTTTTCATAACCGTGAAAGACCATCCACCATTTGCCGTCTGCGGCTTCGAAAAGGGTGCCGTGCCCTTTTGACCACCATTTTTCTGTGCTTTTTTGGGTCCGGATGATGGGGTTATAGGGTGAGTTTTCCCAGGGGCCGAAGGGTGATTTGGAACGGGCGGATATGACCATGTGGCTGGTGGCGGGTCCGGCTGTGCCGCCTTCGGCAACGGTGAGGTAATAGTAATCGCCGCGCATGGTTATTTTGGGGCCTTCCATGCAAAAGCACTCTATGGTCCAGTCCCGGGGTATTGTCCAGCCCTTATATGCTTGTTTGATTTCACCGGTAATCGTGAGCCCATCGTCCGACAAAGGGACGTAACCGCCATTATTGAAGTACAGATAGCGTTTGCCTTCTGCGTCTGTGAAATGCCCCGGATCTATATAGTTGATCTTAATATCAACGGGATCGCTCCAGGGACCGGTGACGGCATCGGCGGTAACCACATAGATTGTCTGACCGGCGGGAAAATAGATATAGTATTTGCTTTTGTATTTTACCAGGTCGGGCGCCCAAACGGAGCCGACGTATTTGTGCAGGGCATGGGTTACGGGGGTCCAGTTGATCAGATCCCGCGAATGCCAGATCAGCAGGCCGGGATAGTATTCAAACGAGGAGTGGACGATATAGTAATCGCTACCATCCCGGAGGATACTCGGGTCGGGGTAGTCGCCCGGAAAGATGGGATTTATATAGTAGTTGAGAGGGTCGTTTGCTGGTTGTTGGGCAGTTGCGGCCGCATAGGTCAAGGAAAGCCCAATAAATAGAAGGAAATGTTTAGAGCGCATATACTGAGGACATTACGCTTAAAGATAGGGTAAAAGGGCAACAACACGGCAAGCGTCACCGTGAGCAGCGGACCCGCACCTTGCGCCTTTCGCGGCAGGACGGCTTGCATCCGGCGTTTATGTATACCAGATCATTGCAACCCTCCTCGCAAGGAAACCTGGAAGTAGGGGAATATTTTTTTAAAAGACTAAAACGCCTCATTCAGATTCAAGAAAAATCCCTTGTTGCCAAATTGACCGAATGCATAGTCCAGGGCCAGGTTTGTTCTCGTGGTTTTGTTGAATAGAACCCGAAGACCGGCGCCATAGCCGGTCTGGAATACCTGGAATATCCGAGTCCCGTGGTCGTCATTCCCGGTCTGTAGGTTCCCGAAGATGACGCCGCTGATGAATTTATTGGAAAGGATCGGGAAGCGAAATTCGCCCTCGGTGTCGTTGAATTGAGTGCCCTTGAAATATTGGCTGGTATAACCCCTTCCGCTGCGGAATGTCCCGTCCCTGGCCGTCCCCGGCAGTTCAAGATAGGGCAGGGCGCCCCCGATCAGATAAGAACCCCAGTTCCAGAACGCCAGCACCGTCTCGGGGCTTGCTGCCGACAAACTGAAATACTTCCGAATGTCGCTGGTGATCTGTCCCGAATTCTTCGTGCTGCCGATCCAGGTTTGGTTCAGCCGCAGTCCAAGATCAAAGTAGATACCTGTATAAGCACGGTTTGGATTATCCCTTGTAATATATTCGAGGTTAAAAAGGAACCCATCGGCGAAGTAATGATCTTGCGGAAACCCATAACGGTTGTTATAAACACCTGACGGGGTCGCATTTTCCGACGAGTCGCCGTTTTTAATATGCGCCCTGATCTCGAAGGATAATCCCGCCCCGACAAAAAGGTTTTTGGCGACTTTTTTGTATACCTTTTCGCGCACATTATAGTAAATGGAATTGATCGCATACCCTTTATGCGTCGGATCTGCTAGCACGGAATCGGCAAGCGTTCCCCCATTGAATTTTGCGCCTATACCGTACCCGTGGTCGGGCGTTACCGTTTTGGCAACCACGATGTTGCCCTGCAAGTTCCATTTATTGCCCGATGTGAAGAGGTTGTGGTTGATGTAGAAATAGATGATATCCTTGGTAGTAATGGATGCCGAAGTCGCCGCAACGGAAAAAAGGGTATTGGGATCACTACCGAGCTTCCTGCCCGCGACGGCCTTGATACCCAATTGGGCGCCGATCGTCGGGTTAGCGGCAATATTGGGAACCACTATGATACCCGAATTGCTGCGTAGTGTGTCGGCCTTTCTCCGCGGATGAAGGACACTCCGCTCCAGATCCCCGAAATCGTATTGCTGGCTGAGCCTTTTTCCCGGCACTTGCTCCTTAGCGGTTCGGCCCTGCATGGAAACTGCCTTCAGAGAATCCGCCTTTAAAGAGGCTGCCTTCAGCGAATCCGTCCGATCACCGATCTGGCCCCAGGTAAGCATAGGCACGCAGGCAAGAACAAAGACGCAGAGCCAATTCCGCAAACGGGATTTCTTGTATCCCGGTCGATACTTTTGTTTGACATAGAAGGGTTCAAAAGTCAAAGCCAGTTGTTTTTTTCCCTTAATTGACTGGAAAAACGTGCCAATTATAAGATGTTGATAATCAAGATCAAATATCGGGTTTTTTTGGCTGTTCAGGCAGTGACTGGGGAATGTTTTGCTGAAAAACGGGATTGGGGACGCGGTCCGGCTACCGCCCGCCCGGAGGCGGAGCTGCAAAAGTAGTGCGCTGAAATACAACAGATTGATGAGGTCCGAAGTGGAGAATTTTGAAGGATAAAGTCTCGAGGGAGTGATTTCCCTACTCTAAAATGGCCGAACTTTCGGGAAGCCTACACATATCCCAAAATCAACTGTCATGTTCAATTCAAATCGACTCCTTATCCTCCTTACCTCCGGCTTTTTCTCGTTGGCGAGCCATGGACAGAGTCAGCCCGATACGGTTAAGAACATGAAACTTTCCATGGCAATGTATGAAGACCGTGTACACGCCATCTGGGTTTCTCAGATGGTTGCTGCTATCATGGGATTTGAATTTGAGCACCAAACAGCTTCTGCACAATGGGTCGACCATTTTCCGAAGCCTATCACTTCAGCCCCAATTGATGATGATTGGTATTATGAAATGGTCGCCATCAGGGCCTTCGAAAAATATGGTGTTAATATGACTGTTCAACAACTGGGACAGCAATGGAAAGAAAATGCCTGTGGTTCCTGGGGTTCGAGCGAGCAAACCCGTTTGCTTATAGATCAGGGAATCTTGCCCCCGGAAACGGGTCATCCAAAGTACAATAAATTATGGTTTACGATCGGCCCGCAATTCAGCTCCGATGTTTATGGAGCACTGGCGCCCGGTTTACCGAATGTAGCGGCAAAAATGGCCAGGGAATATGGTCATATCAATGGGTACGCCGAAGGCGTTGATGGAGCCGTTTTTGTAGCGGGTATGATAAGCCTGGCTTTTTTTGAAAAGGACCCTAAAACCATTGTAAGGAAGGCCGCTACCTTAATTGATCCGCAATCGCCTTACCGGAAATGCATCGATCTGGTGATTCAACTTGCGGACCAGGGCAAACCGGCAAAAGAGATATTCGATGCCGTCGAGGATCGGTGGCATATTGAATATCCCGCAACCAATAACGCGGTTTCCAACGGCGGCATCGTCGCGGTGAGCGTATGGTTTGGTGAGGGGGATTTTTTGAAAACGGTAAACCTCGCGTATGGGGCTGCGGATTTTACAGATGCAGATTGTAATGCTGCCAATGCTGCTTCTGTTATCGGAGCTATGAAAGGGTTCAACGCAATACCGGATTATTTGGTAAAGAGTTTTGGCGATAGGATAATAGGCAGTGAATTGGGAGGCGTTGTTCTAACGCCGCCTGTAGATGAAAGCATATCCGGTCTGGCTCAAAGAACCGTATCCATTGGACAAAAGATCCTGCTGGAGAACGGTGTAAAGATGTTCGATAGTACCCTTAATATTTCGCGGCAGGAACCGGTAGCGATGCCCGCGGAATTATTCACCTTGGCTGACCTTACCAGATATTGGAACCCCGATTGGACGCTCGAAAGAGCCGGATTTGGAGGTGCAGGCGGCGGCATGGGCGGAATCCGGGGGAACACCTATTTGAAAGGAGAGGTACTGGCTACCTATCCCAGGGATGAAATCCGGGGCTTGTGTCTGAGCCGCACTTTAAAGATAGGCCGTCAGAAAGAACTATCCTTTGAAGCAGGAGTAGATCCAAAAAGAGCTTGGGAGCTCGTTATTTATGTCAACAATGAAAAAATGAAGGATAAAATCATACAGGGAATTAGCAGCACACAACATTGGGAAATCATCAAGGTTGACTTGACTGCTTTCCAAGGGAAAACGGTGAAAATACGCTTGTATCAAAAGGTATTGGTAGGCGGAAAAGAAGCCGGCAATGCCTATTGGAAAAATATTCGGATCCGGTAAGGGGCTACCGAAGAAATGGCTTCGGCAAGTCAGCACGCCGCAGTTTTGTTGCGTCGTATCCTATAAAGGGCTTGTGACCCTTCTGGGACTGGGTTCGAACCTGATTATGGCGGATTTGATAAAGTTAGCGGGGAAGCCCGGTTCATAATTTATAGACAGCCAAATACTTGTGTTTTCTGAAATATTGGTGTATGTGATGACAATATTGGAAAAAAGTCTTAATATTGTACTTAATTAAGTACTTAAACATGCAAGTTGTAAATTATACAGAGTTTCGAAATAACCTCGCGGGAAGCCTAAACATGGTTAATGACAATAGTGAAATTATGGTGGTCTCAAGGAGTAAAGGCAAGAATGTAGTGGTAATGTCCCTGGAAGAATATAATTCCATTCAGGAAACGCTCCACCTTGTAAGTAGTAAAGCCAATCAAAGAAGGCTGGATGCGGCTATCGAAGAAATGCAGTCAGGTAAATCTTCCAAACACGGTTTAATCGAAGAATAATGGAACTTGTCTGGCAAACACATGCCTGGGAAGATTATTTATATTGGCAGGAAACGGACAAAAAGATTTTGCAAAAACTCAATGAGTTGATTAAAGATTGCCTTAGAAACCCGTTTAAGGGTATAGGCAAGCCTGAGCCGCTAAAAGGGAAATATGCCGGATTCTGGAGTCGGAGAATCACCGATGAGCACAGGCTGGTTTATGCGGTAAAGGATAAACAACTTCATATCCTGCAATGCAGGTTTCATTATGAAAAGTGAGTTAAACCTTGGTCCAAGGAGAAGGAGTAGCCGGATTCAGGCGCGGATCCATCAGCTACTGGCCGATCTCGTTCGAGAAAAAGCGTTTCTCCCCATCACCGACCTGATTGCTGACACAAGGGTGTACGTATTTTCATTTAGAACTTCTTACTATATCAATTTTGCCCTTTTTTTTCAATTCAATAAGAAATCCTGATTCAAAGTGCTTTAGCATATCCCGCACGCCTGTATCATTAATGGTATACCCACCAATTTTGTGTTGATAATCGTGAGCTCCAATAATATATACAAAAGTTCCCTTTGTTCGATCACTGCCGTCAATTGGATCAAACTTCAAATTATACACAACACTACGATCAGGGTTGTGGATTCCAAGATCACTATAAAAGGGAAACGGCACTCTACTAGAACCGACAGTATCCGGATCTTTAAAAGATACAGTTGGATTTTTTTTGCTGTACGCTTGGATACCTGAGATTAGGCTATCAACATGGCCTGAGTACGAGTAGGTCGCGATCGGGGGGTATACTGAAGTAAAGCCCGAAACAAAATATATAAACCCACCAATAACGGTTAAAAACGCCAACGCCAACACGGTTACTTTTATACCTTTTGTCATTTAAAATCTTTTTAAATCCTGCAAATTGACAAATACACATCAGAGCTTTGCCACTCGTCTTTTTCTGGTCACTAAAAAATTGAGAGCTGGTCTTTTATTGGGCTCAAATGATGTCATTGCTATGCCAGAAAACCAGCTAGGATTATAACTTAGACAGTTACCTCGGCGCCTTTCAGGCTCCTCCGCTGATCCCTCTCGCATTGGCCTTACCCAAGCAACCTAACCGGACCTTCGCCCCGCCTTCGGCGGTGCTCGGTTTGCTTATACGTCCGCGCCGGCGAACAAGTTCGCCTTCGCTACCGTACAAACAAACCTACCGCGGCTTACGCCGCGGCAGGTCCTGCACGATGCTTGTGACCCGGATTGGACACTTTTCGAACCGTTTTCTAAATAATTTAAGGTTAATCGTAGATATAAGTGATTGATAATCCCGCTCCTTGAATTTCCACGCGCGGTCACTTTGTTAAACATTTGATCATTCGCTGCGGAGGGATTTTATTGGGTTGGCAAGAGCCGCGCGGATAGTCTGAATACTGACCGTCAACAAGGCAATGGCGAGGGCGACGGCGCCGGCCATGAGGAAGATCCACCAGCTGATCTCCGTACGATAGGCAAACGTCTCGAGCCATTTGTACATGGCCCACCACGCGGCAGGGAAGGCGATGAGCGCGGCGATCCCGACAAGGAGGGCAAAATCTTTGCTTAGCAGGCCGACGATGCTGGTGACCCTCGCGCCGAGGACCTTGCGGATCCCGATCTCCTTGGTGCGTTGCTCAGCAGCATAGGTAACGAGGCCGAAAAGCCCAATGCAGGCAATGAGGATGGCGAAGACGGCGAAGGTGATGAAGATCTGGCCTGTCTGCTGCTCGGCGTGATACAATTTATCAAAGTCGTTATCCATGAAGGTGTAGCTGAAGGGCAACCCCTGTTTGGCGGCATGGAACTTACTTTCGACCTGCCGGACGAGGCTGAAGACATCATTCGTGTGGAAGCGGACGGCCATGCTGCCCCAGTAGGGGGTGACATCCAGGACGAGGGGCTGGATCCTCTCGTGCATGGAATTATAATTGAAATCTTTTACGACACCGACGACATGAAAGGGGCGGCCGGGGAGTCCTTGCGGTTTATTCCAGATGATCAGTTGGAGAGGATCCTTGACGCCGAGCCTCGCTACGGCGGCTTCATTGAGGATGACGCCGGTAGAGTCGGTAGGAAATTGCGCGAGGTCGAAGTTGCGGCCTTTGACGATCTGCATGCCAAGGGTGGGGATGTAATGGTCGTCGACGGCGAGTGTGGTCAAGAAGATCGCCTTCCTGACGTCGAGCGTGGCATCCCGGAACCAGCCTGGCTGACGGTACTGATTGCCGCCGACGGTGGGGAGGTCGGCGGTAACGGTGGCGTCGGTGACCCCGGCAAGGGTGAGCAGGTTCTTGCGCAGATTGGCCGTGCCCTCCTGACCGAGCGACCAAGTATTGTGGATGACGAGTACCTGATCCCGGTTAAAGCCGACTTCCTTATTTCGGATATAGTGCAGCTGGCGGTAGATGACGAGGGTGCTGACGATGAGGCCAATAGAAATAAAAAATTGAAAGACCACCAGGCTGTTACGGAGCCAGCTGCTCTTGAAGCCTGCGGCTATCTTTCCTTTCAATACATCAATCGGCTGGAAGGAGGAAAGGTAGAAGGCGGGATAGCTGCCTGCGAGACAGCCGACCAGCAGCACCAGAAGGATGAGGAGGGGCAGGAACCCGCCGCTGAAGAGCGCGTCGGGATGAAGCGATTTGCCGGCAAGCTGATTGAACATCGGTAGCAGCAGGACAGCGATGCAAAGGGCGAGGAGGAGGGCAAAGAGGCTGAGCAGGATGGACTCGGTGAGGAATTGGATAATGAGGTGCCCTTTGGTCGAACCGGCGACCTTGCGGATGCCCACTTCCTTTGCACGGTTGGCGGAGCGGGCGGTGCTGAGGTTCATGAAATTGACGCAGGCGATTAGGAGGATGAGCACAGCAATGACGGAGAAGATGTAAACGAACTGGATATTGCTGTTGGCTTCTAGCTCGTTGGACTTATTGGAATGGAGATGAATGTCTGTGAGGGGAGTGATGGGGCACCGGAAGTGATTTCCTGCTTTCTCGAGGCCGGCCAACGACGCATGGACCATTTCCTGGAGGGCCTGGCTGATATTGAGGTTTACGACTGCATCTACATCCTTCTGTACCTCGGCTCGCGTGGTGCGGGGTTGGGCAAGGATATAGGTATAATAATTACTGCTAAGCCAGGCATTGTCTTCGGG
>Ga0206896_1131_pt3 | contig 15586 bp, 17 predicted proteins | sample Alteio_BWOrgHeat_52_FD_152969 | JGI IMG/M metagenome (GOLD analysis project Ga0206896, IMG submission 152969) | Enriched cells from forest soil in Barre Woods Harvard Forest LTER site, Petersham, Massachusetts, United States -... | ecosystem: Environmental > Terrestrial > Soil > Temperate forest >... | reverse complement strand
TAGGATCTGGGCCTGTACGCTAACGTCCAGCGCGGATACGGACTCGTCAAAAAGGATAAACTCCGGGTCCATCGCCAGGGCCCGGGCGATAACAGCGCGTTGGCGCTGGCCGCCGGAACATTCGTGGGGATAACGGCCGGCAAACGAGGGTCCGAGGCGTACCCGGTCGAGGAGGACCCGGGCCTCCCGGGAGCTGTCGGGACGGCCACGGGTTTTCAGTACCTCTTCCAGGGCCTATTGAAGTGGAAGACCTGAGCAAACATAAGATGGACGCGGAATACTTCCGGATCGATGAGTTCGCCTGCAAGATCGTCAATAAGGCAAAGGAAGGAGAGAACCGCATCTGCTCCGTAGGGACCACCACCATGAGGGCCCTGGAATCCTCCGTGACCGCCCAGAAGCTGTTAAAACCCTCCGAAGGCTGGACCAATACCTTTATCCACCCGCCTTACGACTTTAATATCGCCGACTCGCTGGTGACCAATTTCCACCTCCCAAAAACCAGCCTCCTGATCATGGTCTGCGCCTTTGCCGGATACGACCTGACGATGGAGGCGTACAAAAAGGCGATCAAGGACAAATACCGCTTTTTTAGTTACGGGGACGCCATGCTCATCCTTTAAACATGCGAACCATGAGTAGCAAAGTTCCAAAGGATACGCTGACCATCATGACGGAGCTTGTCCTTCCCAACGATACCAACGGGTTTGGGAACCTGATGGGAGGGCGTTTGATGTATTGGATGGATATTGCGGCGGCTATCGCCGCCGGCAAACACTGCAACGCGCCGACCGTGACGGCTTCCGTGGACAATATCTCTTTTGAAAACCCCATCAAACTGGGGAACGTGGTCCATATCGAGGCCAAGGTGACCCGGGCCTTTACGTCCTCCATGGAGGTGTATATGAAGGTGTGGGGAGAGGATATCACCCAGCAGTACCGCTATAAGTCCAACGAGGCCTATTACACTTTTGTTGCCCTCGACCCGAATCGCAAGCCCCGCCCGGTACCCCAGCTGGTTCCGGAGACGGAAGAAGAAAAGGGCCTCTTTGAAGGGGCCCTCCGCCGGAGACAACTCCGGCTCATCCTGGGCGGTAAGATGAAACCCGACCAGGCCGATGAGTTGAAGGCCCTGTTTTTCAAATAGTTTACCGCAGCTTCATCGCATATCCCAGCGCAAACGTCGCGCTCCCCGTGTTGTTTTTCCCATCTTCGGCATACCGCTGTATGTTCAGGAACCCATAGTTCCCCCCCACGTGCAGGTAGAAATAACCCATGCCTTTCACCACATATTCAAGCCCGATCCCACCCTGGATGCCGAAGTTAAACCGGTGTACCTGGTCCGTCAGGTCCTGGTTCCCCGAAAAATCCTGTTTCCCCACGGGAAACTGCTGTTGCTCCGCCGCATCGAAATAGATATTGCTGGAATCCCTCGTGACATCCTTGGCGTGGAGCAGGTAGCCTACATAAGGGCCCAGGTCGGCGACAAATTTCCACTGGTGTCCGAGCGAGGTGTGAAACTTGACCAGGATCGGAAGCTCCAGGTAGTTCAGCTGCGCTTTGCTATAAAAATTGGCGTAGAGGTATTCCGGGACCGGGGCCCCGGGCGGGAAATAAGCGGCAAAAGGTGCGGTGGGAACAGCCTGAGTCCCGTCCTTTTTTCCTCCCTGAGCGGAGTAATTGAGTTCCACCTGGAGCGAAAAATGCTTGGAACATCCGCGTTCGGCGAAAACCCCGAAATAAGGTCCCAGGATGGAGGCATATCCCTTACTGACCGGGTTATCCCCTCCTGCCGAAAGGTTAGGAATGCTGATTCCGCCTTTTACACCCAGGTAGAGGGATGACTGAGCTTTGACCCGCGGAGCCGCCAGGAATAAGGCCGCGACTAGAGTAAGCGCTTTCATTTTTCCCATGAAGCAAGTATTTATAGTGAATGATTGCCTATTCCTGAGGCTGATGCCTTCCCTTCAGCGCATGGTCCGGACTCTGTTCGATCGCTTCCATGACCTGTTCCAGGATGCGCTCCGTGGACTCGTTGTAGTCCAGTTCCATGGGGGGCTTGAATTGGATGGTCAACTGGGTGCCCGCCTTTCTGACACCGATCCCCTTCTTCTTAAAAGCCCTCCAGAACCCACCGAGGACGATGGGGATGACAATGGGCTGGTTCTTTTTGATGATGTACGCGGTTCCTTTGCGACCCGGTGCATAGGGTTTCGTCGTCCCCTGGGGGAAAGTGATGACCCAGCTCCGGTCCAGTATCCGCTCCACCTTGCGCGTATCCGAAGGATCCAGGCCACGCCTGACCTCTTTTCCCCCTTGCACCCAGGTGCGTTTGACCGGAATAGCCCCCGCCAGGGAATAGACCCGGGTGATCCAATCCTTGGTGATCGTCTCTTCTGCCGCTACATAATGTACGTTGGTGTATGGACTCAGGAGGTAGTAAGGGACGCCCAGTTTGTTCCGCTTACCCCATTTTACCGCGCAGAAAACATGAAGGAGCGCGATCACATCCACGAAGTAGGTTTGGTGATTGCTGACAAACAATACATTCCGGTCGGGCAGATTTTCCAGGTGCTCGGTCCCACTGATCGTCATCTTGTTCCTTAAAGCCAGGCCCGGATAGGACAAGGCGCCTACCACAGAATATACCAGGGCCTTAATCAGTCTGATCTTCTTTATTCTTTCGGCAAGCTTGCTCATTCCGGTCATTCTTCGGTTCGAAAATAGAGAATTGCCCTGTTTTTAACTAAAAAAACTATGGCCTACCTTTGCGCCTATGCGACCAACGACGGTAATTTTTGATATGGACGGCCTGCTGATCGATTCCGAGCCCTTGTGGGAGGAGGCCGCCGGGGAGATACTGGCAGGTTTTAATGTACGCCTGACACCAGAGCAATACCATCAGCATACAGGGCTCAGGACCCCCGAATTTCTTGCCTGGTGGTTCACCTACTTCGGCATCTCCGCCGAGTATATCGGGGAGACGGAGAAGAACCTGGTCGACCTGGTTATCCGGAAGGTTTCGGCAAGGCCCCGTTTCCAACCCGGCGTGCCCCATATACTCCAATTTTTTAAAGAACGCGGGTACCGTATGGGGCTGGCCAGCTCCTCCCCAATGAATCTCATCGACACTGTGGAAGAACTTGGACAATTGGGACAATATATTGAGGTAAAAACTTCCGCAGAACACCTCCCCTACGGCAAACCCCATCCCCAGGTCTACCTCGAATGCGCCCATCAGTTGGGGGTTTCTCCACTTGAGTGCGTCGCCTTTGAGGACTCCTTTAACGGCCTGATCTCCGCCAAGGCCGCCCGCATGACCTGCGTCGTAGTCCCCGCGCCGGACCAGCAAGACCAGCCAAGGTGGAACGCATCCGATCTGAAACTCAGCACCCTGGAAGATTTCAACGAGGCGACACTCGAAGCCCTTCCGTTCGGTAACCTAACGCCCAAACCTTTCAAAAATGTTAAAGGCGTTGCTTTTCCGGGATAATTGCGTACCTTACGGTATCTACCTCTGACGGGGCTTTTAATCCACTTCCTACTCTCTGATGCCGCTTCCATTTGGATCGAAACCAAATTTGGTACAAAGCTTGTAGCCATAAACTACCGTCCCCGTCCCTAAGCGAGAATATGCTACGAAGAATGGAATTATCATGAATGTCGTTAGTTAACCTGAAAAAAATTAATCTATGGAACACGTCACGCTTTCTCCCGCCAGGATTCGGAAAAATAAGTATGTAGCCCGCAAGCTCAACGACTTGCTGGATATTTTGCAAGAGTTGAAATCCGGTTTGGACCAGGTGGCGGAGATTGTGACCGACAAACAGATCCGAAAAACCATTACAGGTGTGGCGCTGGAGAGCAGCCAGTACGCCACGGAGATCACTTCCAAGATACAAAGCCTGGGCGGCAAGCCGCATCCTTCCAGCCTGGAACGCAAATACAACCTCATGGGGTTGGATCAGCGCACCGGCGAGGGCCCGCGCGCATCCGAAGCCGAACCGGAAGTCATAGCCCGTTGCTACTCTTCCGAAAATTTTATCGTCAAAGCCTATCGTGATTTCCTGAATGAATACACTCCGTATGAGGACGTACGGTCCCTGATAAGGGCTCAGCTCAACGGGATCCTTTGCGCTTTTGTCCAGCTCAAACTGGTCAACATCGCACTGCGGTCTTGATCCAAGCCCTTTCGTACCTTTCCGCCCTACCTATGATAAACAAACTATTACCTAATGATACACACAAAGCTATCCGATCCGACCTTTATTCAGCACGTGAATGAGCTGATTGCCATTAACAATGAGCGCTTCAAATCCTATTCCCGCGCCATGCTGAAGACCCAAGACGACAATTTCAGGTCCCTTTGCGCCCAAAACAAGGAGAGGACCGTGCACTTCAACGTACAGTTGATCCGATTCCTGGTACAGAACGACCAGGTCCCGGAAATACTAGAGGACGTGTACCCCCTGAACAGGGCATTGTTTTCCGCGCCAAAAGGCGTGAACCGCAAAGCCTGCTTCTGGTGGGATACGTTTGCGCTCAAGGCCTACCGGCGGATGATGAAGGACCTTCAGGATATCCCCAAAGAGATCAAACGGGTGCTCCAGCAGCAACAGTCGATCTTGGAAAACGATCAACGATACTCGGGCATAGCGTTGTAGATCAACGCTCTTTCGGACGCATTTTCCCCTTGCGTTTACCGGAGGTTTCCCCCGTCCTGCCGCCGGCAAACGGGTCTTTACCGGATAGTTCTTGGTCCCTGCGCGCGATCTGTCTACTTTTGACGGGTTAAAACCGAGCGCATGGCCAAAGCTTCCGCCGAGCCCAAAAAGCCCCTGACCCTTTCGGGGCTGAAACAGGTGTTCCGCATATTCCGCTTCCTCCGCCCCTACAGGGCCCCTTTTATACTTGCCTCTGTATTCCTCATCCTGGGCAGCTTTGCGGGTATGGTCGTTCCCTACCTGATGGGCAAACTCCTGGATACCGCTACCGGTCGGGGAACCGGCTACTTCAACAGCAACACCAACGCGGTGGGACTGGCACTCGTTGCGGTCATCCTGATACAATCGGTCGTCTCCTATTTCCGGGTAAGCCTGTTTGCGAAGGTGACAGAACGGACCATGGCCTCGGTGCGGACTTATCTCTATGACCGACTGATGACCCTGCCCATCTCTTTTTTTGAGGAAAGGCGGGTGGGAGAAATCATCAGCCGGAGTACCAATGACGTGGATCAGCTCCAGGACATGCTCTCCGGTACCCTCCCCGATTTTGTCCGGCAGTTGGTGGCCATCATTTTTGGCATAGCGTTTATTTTTACCGCCTCCACCCGGTTGACGTTGCTGGCCATAGCCATCGTACCCGCCCTGGTGGTGGCGACATTTTTCTATGGACGCTTCCTGAGGCGGCTTGCCCGGGAGAGACAGGATGCCCTGGCGGCCACCAGCATCATTACCGAAGAAACCCTCCAGAATATCCACACGGTCAAAGCCTTCTCCAATGAAGAATTCGAATGCAGGCGGTATAGCTCCTCGCTGGCTAATGTCGTACGCCTGGGCATCAAAGGCGCCATTTACCGGGGCGGGTTCGCCACCTTCCTGTTCTCGGGTCTTTTTGGCTCCTTCCTCGTAGTATTTTGGTACGGGGTCACCCTGATCAAGTCGGGGGCGATGACTACGGGTACCTTGACCTCGTTTATGCTATACGTAGGATTTATCGGCGGCGCCGTCGCCCAGTTCGGCGACCTTTTCGGGCGCTTACAGCGCTCCATCGGCGCTTCCGAAAGGGTATTCGAAATGATGGAAGAGCCCGGAGAGTTCCCCAACCTGGAGCCGGTAGGGTCCGCCACCAAGCAGCCCCGCAGCCAGGGAGCCCTCGTCCTGGACAATATCCATTTTGCCTACCCCACCCGCCGCGATATAGACGTCCTAAAGGGCATTTCCCTGGACGTAAAGCCCGGTCAGAAAATAGCCCTGGCCGGTCAAAGCGGGGCGGGCAAATCTACGATCGCCCAGCTCATCCTGGCCTTCTACAAACCCGCTTCCGGCAGCCTCCTCCTGGACGGAAAGCCCTATGACCAATACAACCTCCGGGAATTGCGCGAGCAAATGGCGATCGTTCCCCAGGAGGTCCTGCTGTTCGGGGGCACCATCCGTGAAAATATCGCCTATGGCCGCCCCGGCGCCTCCGAAGAGGCGATCCGCGAGGCTGCCCGTCAGGCCAACGCCCTCTCTTTTATCGATGGTTTCCCCGAGGGTCTTGATACCGTGGTAGGAGAAAGGGGGGTAAAACTCTCGGGAGGGCAGCGCCAACGGGTCGCCATTGCCAGGGCCATCTTAAAAGACCCGGTCCTGCTCATCCTGGATGAGGCCACCAGCGCCCTGGATACCGAGAGCGAGCGCCTGGTGCAGGACGCCCTGGAAGGTCTGATGCGGGGCCGGACCACCGTCATCATCGCCCACCGCCTCTCCACGATCCGGTACGTAGACTGCATCTTTGTGCTGCAGGAAGGCCGGATCATCGAGTCCGGTTCGTTTGAGGACCTTGAAAACCGCGAAGGAGGAGCCTTCCGGCAACTCCTGCAACTACAGAAGCGGAAACAGCCCGCGTTATGAGAACGCGTTGAATCCCGTAACATCCATCCCTGTGATCAACAGGTGTATATCGTGGGTGCCCTCGTAGGTGAGGACGCTCTCCATATTCATCATATGCCGCATGATCGAAAACTCCCCGGTAATCCCCATGCCTCCCAACACCTGTCGTGCATCCCGGGCGATGTCGGCGGCAATCTCGCAAGCATTACGCTTGGCCATAGAAACCTGGGCAGGGGTGGCCTTGCCCTCGTTCATAAGCACGCCCAATCTCCAGTTCAGGAGCTGGGCCTTGGTGATCTCGGTGATCATTTCCGCCAGCTTTTTCTGCTGCAGTTGGAAGGCGCCTATGGGCTTGCCGAACTGGACCCTTTCCTGGCTGTACCGCAGCGCCGTATCATAGCAGTCCATCGCAGCCCCCACCGCTCCCCAGGCAATCCCGTAGCGGGCCTTGGTGAGGCAGCTCAGGGGCCCCTTCAGACCCTTTACGCCCGGCAGGATATGGTCTTTGGGGACGCGCACATTATCGAACACCAACTCCCCGGTAGCACTGGCGCGCAAAGACCATTTTCCATGGGTTTCCGGCGTGGTAAAGCCCTTCATGCCCCGCTCCACCACGATCCCCCGGACTGCCCATGAGACGTCTTTTGCCCAAACCACGGCTATATCGGCGAACGGAGCGTTGCTGATCCACATTTTAGCTCCGTTCAGGATGACGTCGTCTCCGTCATCCCGGATGTTCGTCTGCATGCTGCTCGGATCCGACCCATGGTTGGGCTCGGTCAATCCGAAACAGCCCATCCACTCCCCGGTAGCCAATTTCGGCAGGTATTTGCGCTTCTGCGCCTCGCTTCCAAATGCCAGTATGGGGAACATCACCAGGGAACCCTGTACGGACGCCGTAGAACGTATCCCGCTGTCGCCCCGTTCCAACTCCTGCATCATCAGTCCATAGGAGATATAGTCCAATCCCCCGCCCCCATATTCCACCGGTACCGTTGGGCCGAAACAACCCAGAGACCCCAACCCTTTGATCACCTGCTTGGGGAACTCCGCCTTCTGCGCATAGTCCTCGATAAGCGGACTGATCTCCTTTTTGACATAGGCGCGGACGCTCTCCCGGACCAGCTTGTGCTCATCGGTCAATAGTTCGTCCAAGAGGTAGTAGTCAGGCGATTGGAACAGATCTTGGGGCATAACGATCGTTTATTAGTGCACGAAAGTAATAAAAAAAGAAGGCCCCTTTGCAACATCCCTTGACCTACCTTGTCTTTATACCATAAAAGTTGCTATTGGAGCTGGCTGTCTATTCAGATACCGACGAACTCGTACACCGGAGCCTGGCGGGAGACCCCGGGAGTTTTCAGCTATTGTACAGACAGTACTCCAGGGCCATGTACCATACCGCCTTGCGTATACTGGGGAACACCGCCGACGCCGAGGACATCCTCCAGGAGGCCTTTATAGACGCCTTTAGGAACCTGGACCGTTTTGGTGGAAAATCGACCTTCGGGGCCTGGCTCAAACAGATCGTGATCTATAAATCGATCAACCAGCTTAAAAAGAAAAAACTCGTCCTGGTAGAAGCCCCCCAGGATTGGGAAGAAGAAGACCCGGCGGCTTCGGACAGGGAGGATGTGGATGCGCTGCAGGTACACCGGATAAAAGAGGCCATGCAACGGTTGTCCGACGGTTTCCGCACCGTCCTCAGCCTTTATCTCTTCGAGGGCTACGACCATGAGGAGATCGCCGGGATCATGGGGGTGACGCACGCCACCGTCCGTACCCAGTATATGCGGGGCAAAAAGCGACTCTTACAAATCATCGGAGAAGGAGGCACAACATGAAAGACCGTTTGAAATCATACATCGATGCGAACCGGGATGCCTTTGATGGCGAGCTCCCCGATCCTGCCGTATGGGACACGATATCCAAAGGTATAGCCATGAATCAGACCGCCCCCGTGCGGACACTCCGGCGTGTTCGCTGGGGCCTGGCGGCGGCCGTCGCCGTGATCGCCCTGGTTGGCGTAACCCTGTTCTACCACAGGGAGGGACCGGCAGTCGCGCCTATGACGGCGGAGGTGGACAGCACCGCCCTGTATAACGAGGAACTCTATCATTTTTCCCGGATCATCGACATCAAATTCCGGGAAGTAGAAAAGATAAAAGGGGACCACCCCGAGCTCTACGCACGCTTTTCGTCCGATCTGCAAAAATTGGACACGGCCTACCAACAGCTCAAACAACAGCTTCAGGGTCCGGCCAACCAGGAAATGGTACTGCAGGCCATGCTCCAGGACCTGACCCTGCAGGTCAACCTGATCAACCAACAATTAGGTATCATCCAACAATTAAAAAATGACAGCCATGCAAAAGCTACTTCGCACTTGTAATATCCTTGCCATTGGCCTCCTCCTGTCCCTTCAGGGCAGGGCAGATGAAGGGGTCACCAAAGAAAAGAACTATTCGAAGACATATGACCTGGCCACCGGCGACAGGGTTTCCATCAGCAATAAATTTGGAAAGGTCGACGTCCACACCTGGGACAAGAGCCAGGTAAAAGTCGACGTGCACATCACCGCCACAAGCACCTCCGAGGAAAGGGCTTCGAAGATGCTCGACCGGATCAATATCCACGACAGCAAGGACGGGTCCCTGGTACGCTTCAAGACCGACCTTGACGAGGATAATGACGTCGACGACAAGAAGGCCCACGAACACACCCGGAAATTCAGCATCGACTACACGGTGTACCTCCCCGCTGCTCAAGCCCTGGAACTGACCAACGACTTTGGGGCGACCACGCTTCCTGACTACAGCGGCGTCCTGGAGGTGACCAGCAAATTTGGAAGCCTGGAAGCCGGACGGCTGGGCACTGTAAAAAGACTTGACGTAGAATTTGGCAAAACGAATATAGGCGCCGTCAACGGAATGGATGGATCGGATCTTGTCATCAAGTTCTCCAAGGCGGACATTTCCGAGGTTTCCGGTATGATCGACGCAGACTTTGAATTCTGCGAGGTCATGGACCTCAAAGCCAGCAGCGGCATAAAGGGCCTCCGGATCAAGAACTCCTATACACACCTGAACCTGTCCCTGGCGAGTGGCATACCGGCCGACATAACCATCGACACGCACTTCGGTTCTTTTAACAACCATAGCGACTACCCGATCAACCGGACATCCGGCGACGACGACGGTTTTCGGTTCACCCAGCACTATTCCGGCAAGACCGGCGACGGGTCGGTGAATATCCGGCTGCATGATGAGTTCGCTACCGTAGATATCCGGTAATTCGTACTTTGGGCAACCAAAGTACACCCATGGACAATACCCTTTCGTTCGCGCTCCGGCAGGACCGACAAGACGAGCTCAAAGAATTTCGGTCCCAGTTCCACTTTCCAGAGACCGGTGGAAAGGCCCGGGTTTATCTCTGCGGCAACTCGCTTGGCCTGCAGCCAAAGGGTGCCGCAGCCAAGGTGGAGCGGGTCCTGGAAAGCTGGAAGACCAACGCCCTTGATGGCTATATGCACGGTGAGGCCCCCTGGATGACCTACGGAGAGCGCTTCAAAAAGCCCCTTTGTGCCCTGACGGGGTCCCTCCCCCACGAGGTAAGCGTAATGAATACCCTGACGGTAAACCTTCACCTGCTGCTCTGTTCGTTCTACCGCCCAACGGAGCGGCGGTACAAGATCCTGGTAGAGGCCGGGGCCTTCCCCTCGGACCAGTATGCGACCGATACCCAGGTCCAGCATCACGGCCTCGATCCCCGGGAGGCCATTGTGGAGATCGGGCCCCGGGTCGGCGAAAAACTGATCCGGGAGGAAGACCTGTTAACAGCCATCCGGGACGTCGGCCCTAATTTGGCCCTCGTCCTGATCGGGGGTGTCAACTATTATACGGGGCAGTTCTTCGACCTTGCCAAGCTCACAGCGGCCGCTCATGCGGTCGGGGCCCTGGCTGGTTACGACCTGGCCCATGCCGTAGGGAACGTCCCCCTGCGTCTCCATGACTGGGGGGTGGATTTCGCCACCTGGTGTAACTACAAGTACCTCAACGGAGGCCCCGGCGCCGCCGGCGCGATCTATATCCATGAACGCTACAGCCTCGACCCCGCCGTCCCTCGGCTGGCGGGCTGGAGCGGCTCCGAATTAAAGACCCGTTTCCAAATGCCCCGGACCTTTATCCCCGAGCCCGGTACCGATGGATGGGCCCTGACCCTGGCCCAGGGCCTTGTCCTGGGCGGTCTCGACGCCTCCCTGGAGCTATTTGAACAGGCGGGACTGGAGCGACTTCGCGCTAAAAGCATCCGCCTCACCGGTTACCTGGAATACCTCCTGGGACTCCTGCCGGCAGACACTTTTGAGATCATCACACCCCGCCCGGAAGCCTCCCGGGGAGCCCAGCTTTCCATTTGGTTCCCCAGCGGGGGCGCTCCCCTGCAAACCGCGCTTTCCGACGCGGGGATCGTCGTCGATTACCGCCAGCCCGGTGTCATCAGGGTTTCCCCCGCACCCCTGTACAACAGCTTTGAGGACGTATATCATTTCTGTGAGGCCCTTAGGGCGGCGTTGCCCTAGGCCCCAGAAATCTGGTAAATAATTGGTAATCTTGTATTGCGCGGGTTGCGCGCCCTGTGCCAGGCGCTCCCATAAAAAGCTACAGCCTGTAGAAACAGGCTGTAATCCTCTTAGAAGCCAATGAGAGTGGCTCATTAAGTCGGATGCAAGTAATGTAAATAAGTTGGAGTAATACGGCTGCGTGTAGTGTGCAGCCGTCTATGCATCCCTCACTTTCGGAGGGTCATATCAATAAAATTTCCTTTCGGGATCTACTGGGAGATAAAAGCCGGGGCAGGAGCGCCACCAGTGGCTTTGCGGTATCATACGCCAGGGGCGCGACCGTCCGGCGTTCCGACCGGACCGGTATCCGCGAAGCCGCCTCCCGGACGTGGATGGTCACGCCCAGGACATTGGACAGGGGCGTGGAAGAGCGCTGTAAATCGATAAACGAGGCCCTTCGCTTTTTGAGCTTGATCTGGTTGAACGCTTCTATGATATGCGCTTTGCTCGCGCCCGTATCCAGGACGAACGTCACCGGTCCGAGAAATATCCTTACGGTGAACAACAGGAGCAATATGGTAAACCTCGACAACAAGCGCTACTTAAGCATGCGTGGAGCCCTAAAATTATTCAATAATTTTTACCCGCAAAATTTTATCCAGGTAGCCCTTCATTTCCAATTGATAGCTCAGGGCCGCCTGGCGAGCTCCCTCTTCGGCGTACATGATTCCCCTGGATACATTGACCAGGATCCCGCCTTCCGGGGTCAGCGCCTTTTCAGAAATCTCCTTCAGGCTTCCCCCCTGCGCTCCTACACCCGGAACCAGGAAGAAGTGCTCCGGCGCCAGTTTCCGAACGGACGCAAATGCGGAGGCTTGAGTAGCGCCCACCACAAACATCAGGTTATCCGCTGTTCCCCAACGACTTACTGTCCTAATCACTTTTTCATATAGCTTTTCGTCTCCCATGGACTGCCACTCAAAGTCAGCAGCGCCCGGGTTGGAGGTCAAACCCAGGACGATGGCCCATTTTCCCTCAAAGTCCAAAAAGGGGGCGACGCTGTCCTGCCCCATATAGGGCGCCACCGTCACCGCGTCAAAAGGCAGATTTTGAAAAAAGGCCCTCGCGTAACGGGTCGAGGTATTTCCTATATCGCCCCGTTTGGCGTCTGCGATCAGGAAGTGGCTGTCTCCTATATAGGCCGCCGTCCGTTCCATAGCCCTCCAGCCCGGAACCCCATGGCACTCGTAAAAGGCCGTGTTGATTTTGTACGCTACGCACAAGTCCCTGGTCGCGTCAATGATGACCTTGTTAAAGGCAAACAGCGGGTCTTCTTCTTTGCCGAGACCGGCCGGAACCTTTTCCAGGTCCGGGTCAAGACCAACGCAGAGATACGAGGACCGCTCCCGGATCAGTTGTGTCAGTTGCGCGCGTGTCATGGCGCAAAATTACGGATTTTCCGCTCCCTGGTTGCCCTTGCGTTCCCGCATCGCCTCCGCCACTTGCCGGGCAGCGGCGTCATCGGAATCGTCCAGGTGCCTCACCACGCTGTGGTAGCTCGCGTCATCCCGGTTCTGGCTCAGCTTTGCCGCCGCCTGGAGCTCGGTGACCCGAATCCGAAAGCCAACGATACCCCGCAGGTCGTCCCGAAACGTCTTCTCCGGGATCTCCCGGACGTGCACCGGCTCGGGCATACCCTGCTCATAGTGGTCCACCATGGCCGACACCGCAGCCTCCAGGGCCTCCCCCTCCATCAACTCGATCAGCCCGTAGGCATGGACGGAGACATAGTTCCAGGTCGGCACGTTCATTTCCGTATACCAGCGGGGGGAAATGTAGGCGTGAGGCCCCTGGAAAATGGCCAGAACCTGGGCTCCCCCAAGGAGCGTATGGCGCTGTTCGTTTCCTTTGGAAATATGGCCAACGAGGTATACCTCCCCCTTCTCTTCCGATACGAGAAGGGGGATATGGGTGCCCACCGGGCGGTTTCCCTCCACCGACAACAGGATTCCAAATGAATGTGCGCGGATAAACGCCAGGATGGTCGCCCGGTCCTTTTCTTCGTATCGTCTGGGTATATACATGTCTATGCGTTGACCAGGCTCGCCGTCCGGGCGGCATCTATGTGCGCATTCCGCATGGCGATGCTCCTGACCGCGGCGCCCGCAAAGTCCAAAAAGGCCTTGCACGAAACCGGTTCGTCTCCCATCATGGCCGGCACGCCGCTATCCCCGCCTTCCCGTATGTCCTGGACCAGGGGTATCTGCCCCAAAAAGGGCACATCGTATTCCTCCGCCAGACGGCGTCCCCCATCCTTGCCGAAAATGTAATATTTCTGTTCAGGCAGCTCTGCGGGAACAAAATAGCTCATGTTCTCCACTACGCCGATCACCGGGACATTCAATTGCGCCTGGCCGAACATGGCGATCCCCTTTCTGGCATCGGCCAGCGCTACTTTCTGGGGCGTCGTGACGATCACCACCCCGGTGACCGGTACGGTTTGCAACAGGGTCAGGTGTATATCCCCCGTACCCGGCGGCATATCGATGACCAGGTAGTCCAATTCACCCCAGTGCACATCCGTGACAAATTGCCGTACCGCCGTGCTGACCATGGGACCCCGCCACACCACCGCCTGTTTCTCATCCACGAGTAGACCGATGCTCATCAGTTTGATGCCGTAGCGCTCCAGCGGAGCGATCATGCTCTTCCCGTTTACGTCGGTCATCAACGGGCGTTCTCCCCTGACACCGAACATGATAGGCACGCTGGGCCCGTATATGTCGGCGTCCATAAGACCCACGGCAGCGCCCCCTTTGGCCAGGGCCAGGGCCAGGTTGGCCGCTACGGTGGACTTGCCGACCCCGCCCTTACCCGACACCACGGCGACAATATTCCGGACTTTGGGCAATAACTGCTTGTTATCCACCCTATTAGAGGTGACATTTGCGGTGAAGCGGACGTCTACGGAGGCTTCTTTGTCCACCAAGAGGTGTATGGCGTTCACACAGGCGTTGTGGATCATGTCCTTGAGCGGACAGGCCGGCGTCGTGAGGACTACCGTGAAACGCACATCCTTGCCACTAATATGTATATCTTTTACCATATTCAAAGTGACTATATCCTTCCCCAGGTCAGGCTCCTGGACGTTGCCCAAAGCTGTTAAAACTTGTTGTTCCGTCATCATTTATACATTTGTTAAAAAAACTCCCTTACCGCAAAATTAACCATTGATCATCTTACTTTGTTGATCTAAATAAATGTGGCTATATTGCCCGTTCAGACCGCATCATTACGTATGAAGAGATTGCTGAAATTTTGTCTGCTTGGAATGATTGGGGCTATACCCTTAAAAACCATCGCCCAATTTGAGAATTTTAAGGATTCCGTGGTCGAACTCGTCGGTGTGGTCATGTCTTCAGATAGTTTGAAAGCCCTCCCCGGAGCCACCATTATGGTCAAAGGACAGCAGCGGGGAACGGTAGCCAACGAGCAGGGGGTTTTTGACATCGTCGTCCTAAAGGGAGACGTGCTCATGTTCACCTTCGTTGGATATAGTCCGTTAGAGAAAAAGGTCCCCCCCGATATCGCCGGCAACCAATACAGCCTGGTCGCCCTGATGACCCAGGATACCAGCCGCTACATTACGACGGTGGTGCTCCGGCCCAGACCTACCCGGGAGCAGTTCGAGCGGGACTTCGTGACCATGCAATTCAAGGACGACGACCTTGCCACCGCTACGAAGAACATGGACCCCAAGCAGCGGGCGCGGTTGATGCGAACCCTCCCCCGGGACGCCAAAGAAATGACCAACTACAACCTCACCCAGCAGGCCAGGAATATGTACTATACCGGCCAGGCTCCTCCTCAGAATATTTTTAACCCCTTTGCCTGGAGCGAGTTTATCAAGGCCTGGAAACGGGGTGACTTCAAGAATAATTCCGACGACTAATAACCCCTTCCCTCTATGCCGAAGGACATTCAAGCAGTAGCGGTGATCGGGGCCGGTACGATGGGCAATGGTATCGCCCATACGTTCGCCCAATATGGCTTCCCGGTAAGCCTTATCGACGTGTCCAGGGACCGCCTCGACAAGGCCCTGCAGACCATCGCCACCAACCTTGACCGGCAGGTGGCTAAAGGCAGCCTCACCGAGTCCGTCAAAAAGGAAACCCTGGCCCGCATCCTCCCTTCGACCGATCTTGCCGCCGCTGTCACTACAGCCGGCCTTGTCGTTGAAGCCGCCTCCGAAGACGTAAAGGTAAAGCTCGACCTGTTCGCCGCCCTGGACCGCGCAACCCCTCCGGAAACGATCCTGGCCACCAATACCTCCTCGATCGGCATTTCCCGGATCGCCGCCGCAACCGGTCGGCCAGGACAAGTGATCGGCATGCACTTTATGAACCCCGTGCCGGTGATGAAGCTGGTGGAA
>Ga0206896_1139_pt1 | contig 15611 bp, 12 predicted proteins | sample Alteio_BWOrgHeat_52_FD_152969 | JGI IMG/M metagenome (GOLD analysis project Ga0206896, IMG submission 152969) | Enriched cells from forest soil in Barre Woods Harvard Forest LTER site, Petersham, Massachusetts, United States -... | ecosystem: Environmental > Terrestrial > Soil > Temperate forest >... | reverse complement strand
TAATATTCTCCAGCGGCACATTGATTCTCTCTTCCCGGCCGTCCCGCAACACCCGCAAGTGTACTGTCCGCGTTACTGGCCAGTTGAAGTCCGGCATCCCCACCTGGGGAAATTTCACCCAGTTGAGGTCGGTATAGCCGTTAAGCGAATACAGCAGGTCCCCGTCAATTAATCCTGCCTGCGCCGCCGGGCTGCCCGGCTCCACGTGCGCCTCCAAATACGGATAAGTGGCGCTCACCGGCGTAAACACCGCCCCCAGCCGGTTGTGCGGAAACGGCTCCACTGGCGTCCCCGCCGCCTTTGGCCGCACATAAACCCATCCCGCCACCCCGTCGAAAATAAAATCCAGCCGCCGCATCGCCGCCAGCCCCAGCGTCGCCACATGCCGCTCCCCGGCCATCCCCGCCGTCTCCGGATCGGATTCCTCCACCGGCACCTGGGTCAATTCCACCGGCCCCAGCGCAATCTCCCGCGCCCACGTTTCCTCGCTCACCACCGTCCCCGGCGACGCCAGTATCCGCTTCGCGCTCGAATTCGTATACACAATAATCGCCCCGTCCGGCACAAATGCGCTCGGCGTGTAATAGATCCTCATCGTCGCCCGCTCCCCCGGATGATCCGCCCGCCATTTCGCCCAATGGGCCGTGGACAATCCCACCCCTCCCGGATTCCCCGTGTCCACCACGATCCAACCCCCCGTTTGCGGAATTTCCAAAATCATGATTCGCGAAGTGGGCACCACCCGCAACTTCGTCCATTGATCCACATCCGCCGGCAATCTCTCCAGCGGGCGTATCACCCGCGCGTTCGCGTCAAATTCCAAAATTCGCCCCCGCAATTCCGACCAGCCCAGCAGCCCATCCATCTCCGACCCCACATAGGGCGGCATTTCCGCCACCGCCAGGGTCGTGCGCACCGGCGTACCCCAAAACTCCAGATTCACCGGCACCGTCACGTCGCCGGTGTTGTGCCGCTCGATCTTCACCCCCAAGTCCTGCGCCGCCGGCCGCAACAGCAATGATCGCGACGAGCCCGTGTCCACAAACATTCGCACCGGCGTGCCATTGATTTTTGTGTCCACCCACAGGCGGTCCCTCGACGGACTTTCACAACCCGTCAACCCCACGCCCAAAATCGCCCAACCCACCCAACGCACCCAATGCCCCCGGCGTAGGGGCGCAGTCTGGCTGCGCCCACTCCCCCCATTTGCTTTCGAAGATTTCATGCTTCCAGTAAATATAAGGATCCACCAAGCCTCACTCTGAACCCTTCCCCGTTCCCACTGGCGGCGACACCGGCTTCGCCACCGCCTGCTCCGGGCTCGCGTTCGGAATCGGCGCCGCTCCATTTGCCCCCGTCCCCACCGGCGATAACGGCAACGGCTGCCCGCGCGGTGCCGCCGTCCCCGCTGGTTCCGGGACCAGCGCCGCCGGCGGGGCCTGGTCATTAGCCGCCGGCGTGGTCGGTGCCGATTTCAATTTCGGGTGCTCCAACTCCCCAATCATCCCCGCCACCCCCTCTCCATTGTAACCCTCTACCCACGCCAGCTCGTTCTCATCCGCATCGAGCAATACCAGCGTGGGAAAATTCGGCGCCCGGTATTTGTCCTGCAATTTCAAATTCTGCAACAAGGTCGCATCCGGCAGCGGCAGTTGCGTGGGCAGGTCCACCGTCTCCAACACCAGATTCTTCGCGGCATATTCCGCCCACGCCGGCTTGGAAAAAACTTCGTCATCCAGCCGCCAACAATTGATGCACCAGTCCGAGCCTGTGAAGTAAAGCAGTATTTTTTTCCCAGACGCCCTCGCCGCCTTCACCGCCGCCGCGTGGTCGTCCGTCCAGTCGCCCAGCGGCTTCGCATGCGCCGCCGCTTTCGGCGCAACCGGCGCCGCCGGGCCCGCCGGCGCCGCAGCGGGCGTGGTCTTGCCGCAACCCGCCAGCAGCGCGCCACTCAGCGCGGCCACCCAAAATAGTTTTCTTTGACAGTCCAATGACATGGCGCCGGGAAATATTAAGGATACCACTCCCGCCCGTGTCGGGCCAGCCCAAAGCATTCCGCTTCAATGCGTCCCCTGGGCAATATCCGCCAGCGCCGCATCGCGGGTTTCAATCGTGTAGATGGACTGCGCCAGCTTCAGCGCCCGATCCCGCAGTCCCATCCGCGCCAGCGCCCGGGCCGCATCCGCCGCCGCCTGGTCCCGCACCGCTATCGTATAAATGGAGCCCACCGCCTGGTCCGCCACGTCCGCATTGCCCCCCTTCGCCGCATCCACCGCCACGGTCGCCAGCGCCCCATCCCGGGTCGAAATGGTATTAATGGTCAGCGCCGCCGCCAGCCGTGAGGCAAATGGATTATTCGCCGCCGCGGGCCGGCTCGCCGGCGTCACCACCGGAGCGGCTTTCGCCGCCCGCGTCGCCTGGTCGTTCAAGTCGCTCAAAATCATCGCCCGGCTGCTGCCGTTCGGCAGCAAATTCAACCGCGCCAGAATCACCTGCTTGGCCGCGTCGCCAAAACCCGGCTGCAAAATAATCTCCTGCAATAACGACATCTTGCTGCTCGGGTTGCTCAAATTGTCAAACGCCGCGTTCGCCAGCGCCGCCAGCGCGGCGGGCGGCAGATTCGGCCGGTGCACCATGTTAAAATAAGCCGTCATCCGCGCCGATTCATTGCTCATCTGCTTCACCGCCGCAATTTCACTCTCCGCCAGGATCTCCGCATTGGCCGGATTCGTTGGCGCCGCCACCACGGCGCTCGGTCCGCTCATCGGCGCCGTCGTTTTGTCCCATTGGTCGATTGCCGTCTTGGTCCCTGCGTCCAGTTTAACCTGCGCGTCCGCCAGCTCCGCCTTCACCACCTCCCCTTCATCCCGCGCCTTCTGCAAGTCAATCGCCGTCGCCAATCCCGCAGCATTGAGCTGCTGCAGCAGATTAATCTTCGTTTGAATCCAGCTTAACTTGACCTTCGCCACCTGCTGCGGGTCGCCCGTCAGCTCCGCCTGCACGATCGCCACTTGGGCCTCCGCCGTCTCCAACTCCAACTCCGTCGCCAAGCCCGCGTCGTGCATCGGCTTCACCCGCGCCAACTCCGCCTGGGCCTGTGTCAACTGGGCCTTTAAGACATTCAAATTCGCCGGCGAAGCGTTGGTTGCCGTTGGAACCGCGGCCTTCGCCTCCGCGAGCAGGTTATTTCCAATGATTTCCACCCGGTCATGCATGACTTGCGCCCAACTGAGAAAGCGGTCGACATAGGGTTGGCTGGCGCGAACTCCCCCGCGCTGATTTGGGGTGTCCCACGGCGGCGCTATCCATTTGGCCTCGGGCGCCATTACGCCCGCCGAATAATCCCACGCCACCTTGGCCTCCGCTTCCGCCGGCGTGCCCCGCAATTGGGCCGCCCATTCCGCCACCGCCTGGACGTACGCCGCCGCCGCTGGCGATACTGGCGGCGATGGCAGCGATGCCGACCCACCACTGAAACCGCCACCTCCCCCTGGCTGCCCCCGCTGACTCCTCCGTTCGAGGTCACCCGCCGCCGTCAAATCAAACGCCAGTAAATACGATCGCGCGGCCGCCAGCGCCAGGTTTTCCGCCCCCGGGCCCGCTAACGCCGCCCGCATACTTTGCCCCATTTGTTCCGATGGAGCCTGACTGCCGACCACCCCCGCCCGACGGTCAATCAAGGCCGTCGTCATGGCCTGCACTTCGTTCTTGTCGCTTTCGCGGGAGGCCGCGGAAATTTTCGCCATGTGCGCCACTATCGCATCCGCAATTTTTTCTCCGGATGTGCCTGTGAAAAACTTGGCCCATTGCTGCCAAACCTGGTCCCCCGCCGCATTCGCGCTGCCGATGGTTAACAGGGTGGTCTGGCTGTTCGCCATCGCCAATCCCAGTTCCGGTCGGGACACCCGCGCATTTACTTCCAGTGCCTGCAACGCACTGTAGATGGAATCCGCCCTGAATCCAAATGGCTGTGTCGTAATCCCCTTGGTCGGGACGTTTTCCTCCAACGCCGCTTGCAAGTCCCCCACCTGCGCCAGTACCAGTCCCGCCAAACCCTCCAGCGGCGTCCCCTGCAATTCCGCGTGCCATTGCTGCGCGCGGGGCAGCGCCTCTTTCAACCATGCCAGCGCCAACGGTCGGTTGCCGCCCTCAGCCTGCTCCAGTGCGCCTAAAATTCTCATCCACACCGGCCACCACCGCGCCGCCGCATCTTGCATCCTGTTTTCATTCCGCTGGTTGACTTGCTCGCCCGCCTTGACAAACAAATCAATCCCGGCGCCGTCTGCCCGAGTGCAGTCAGACAAATGGTGCGCCCGCATCTGGGCATCGCCCGTCCGCCCCGCTTGCAGCGCCCGCCCCAAATCCGTCAGATAAAAATTCACCTCCTCCGCCAGCGCCGCCGCCGCCGTGCCCCCGAGCAGCGTCTGCCAGGTGGCAAAGTCCGTTTGCGTGGTGTTAAATGCCGCCGTTGCATTCGCCGCTGAGCCCTGATCAAATGCCGCCACCAGTTGCTCAATGTCCTTTTGCAATTTCGGTACCATCGCGATCGCCTCGCCCAAATCCGGCCCCCGCACCGCCGCCGCCACCGACTGCGCCCCCTCCGGCTGCACTAACTTATAGCGGATCCTCACCCCCTGGTGATCATCGATCGCTGATTCCACTTCCAAGATCCCCGTCAGGCCCGAGAGAGTCTTGAAATAATAACTGCCCGGCAATTGCTCAAACCCGTCGTACCCGGCCTCGTCCTTCGCCCCCATCTGGATCAGCTCCGCGTATCGCGGCAATTCCGACGGCAGAATGCGCGCGAATTCCTCGTCCGGCACCCGGATAAAGCGGCATTGCGCGTCCGCCGGCCCGGGCATCAGTTGCCCGGAAACGGTGGGCTGATTGTTGGGATACGCCACGCACGCCAAATCCATCCCGTGCTGCTTCAGCCACGCCACAATGTCCATTTGACTCATCAATGGCGCCGGATAATCCGACTCCGACAACATCTGCCCCGTACTCAACGACAACCAGCAGTTCTTGGCCCCCGTGTTTCCCAAATTGTTCGCCGCTGCGTGCAGTTCCAACTCCACTGTTGGACCGAAGGTTGCCACGCCTCCCGGCGTCGATCCGGCGCCGTCATCCCCCACCGCCGGCGTCGCCAATCCCGGCGCGCTCACAAAAAATTGCACGTGCCCCAATTGCCCGTCACCCCGCACCTTCCACGCGTTATTGCCCTGGTAAATGGCTTTCAGCGTCCCGTCGATGGGCTGCCAGACATTTTTCCCGTTTACTCCGTCCATTTCCCGCAAGTTCGAAAAAGTAAACGTCACGCTTTGAAGATCTGGGCCCCACGACAACATGCTTTGATCAAACCGCACACTGTAATTCTGCAATTCCCCCGTCAGATTGTCCCGCAAATCTTGCTCCGCCTCCTGCTGGAGGGCAACCGGGCTCGCGTCTGCTGGCGTTGCGTATTGCACCTTGCGCTGAAAATTCATTCCCATCACTCCCAGCACCAGCAGCGCGACCACCAGAACCAACACCATACCCGCATCCCGCGACCTCTGCGGCGTCGCCGGCGCCACCACCGGCGGATGCAGGCTCCGCCACACCACCCTGGCAATCAACCCGTCCACCACCAGCGAAATCGCAATCGCCCCCAGCAGAAAATCCAGCCGGTGCGCGTAAAGGTACCCTTCGCGGTTCGGCTCCCACTGCGCGAAATGCTCCAGGATGAGGTTCGCCCCCAAATAGCACATAAATCCCATCAGCCCGTCCAGCACCAGCAGCGGAAACAACAACCCGTCAAACACCGCCAACCCCATTCCGTGAATCCGCCCTGCCGACCGCCGGATGTCCCCCACCGCCAGCCACCCTAAAATCGTCGTGCCGAACGGCGCCGTGACCCCAAGCGCAAAAATTATCATCACCAGCAACTTCTCCCAGGTCGGCGGCCCATAGTTCTGACTGGATTCCACCCGCACCCCCCACAGCGGAATAAATCCCAGAATTAATACCGCCGCCCACACCGCTCCCACGACCGCTTTGCGCGAAAACACCGACTCGCCCCCCGGAAAAATTCCCCCCGTGCCTGCGGTTGTCGCCGGCGGCGGCACAACCGGAGGCGGCGGCACATTCGCCACCGCCGCTGCCAACCCCCCCGTTCCCCCGCCCGAAATCGTCTCCACGTCACTCTTCACCTGGCTTGCATGCTGGTAACGCAGCTGCGGCTCCTTCTCGAGCGCCCGCAACACCACGTCATCCAGCCGCACGTCCACCTGCACCTTTTGCGAAGGCAGCGCAAACCGCCCCAGCGGCAGCTCCCCCGTAAGCATTTCATAAAACACCACCCCCAGCGAATAAATGTCCGCCCGGTGGTCCACCGACAACGGCTTCTCCACCTGCTCCGGCGCCATGTAATAAGGAGTCCCAATCACGTACCGGTCCCGCGTGTGCGACGGCTGCCCCTCCACCCCCAAAATTCGCGCAATCCCAAAATCGGCAATCTTCACCCGCCCCAGTTTATCCAATAAAATGTTCTCCGGCTTGATGTCGCGATGCACCACGCCCACCTCGTGCGCATATTGCAGCGCCTCGCAGATTCGCGGCACTATCGCCAGTGCCTGCTCCGGCGACGTCTTCCCGCCGTGCAGCAGCCCCCTCAGCGTCACTCCATCCACAAATTCCATCAGCAAATAGAACAACCCGTCCGATTCGCCAAAATCATACACCGTCACAATGTTCGGATGATTCAACTTCGCCAGCGCCTGCGCCTCCCGCAAAAACCGCTCCGCAAATTGCGGGTCCTGCTGCCGCCCCGGCGCCAACACCTTTAGCGCAACAATCCGGTTCAACCGCGGCTGCCGCGCCTTGTACACCACCCCCATCCCCCCGCGCCCCAGGCATTCAATGATCTCCAATTGCGGAAAATGCTTCGCGATGTCTTCGACACTCGGCGGCGGGGGGGGCGGCGGCGTGCTCATCGTCGCCGCCACGCCTGACGCTCCCGCCCCCGTAAACTGCGTCGGCGCATCCAAATTCATCTGCAGCAAACACCGCGGACACAACCCCTCCGGCGCATCCGTCCCCAGCGCCGCTCCGCATTGCGGACACCGTCCCGATCCCTTCGCCGGATTCCCGCCCGCCGGTGCCGCTCCCGGCCCAGCTGCCGCCGCCGCGGCCCGCAACGGCGCATCGGTCGGCCCCGTCGGCGTTTCGGCCGTTTTCGCCAGCATGTGCCTTCCAAAAAAGTAATACGCCGCCGCCCCCGCCACATTGGCCAGCGCAATTACAATTAGCCAAATAGATTGCCGGTGCCGGTCCGCTTCCGTTGCCCCCGCGTGCTTGCTGCAATCAATCATCGCCCACACCCAGATCACCAGCCCCGCCAGCCCCAGGATCAGGAGAAATACCGGCGTCTCGCGGGTGTCGCCTATCAAGGCCAGACAAAATACTGTGGGAAGGGAAGACATATGCCGGGGTTGCGTTGTTAAATTGGTGAGCCGTAGGTATCCCCCGGCCGTCGTCAGCTTACTTTTGGTGCAAAATATAATAACAAACCACCATCGCCATTCCGCTCAGCCCCATCACCCCAAACGCCGCCGGCCAGCTGGGCTCGTTAACCAGGATAATCATGGAAAACACCGCCGTCACCGCGGCGATCGACGTGCAGGATGATACCCGCTTCGTGCGCTCCTTCTCGTAATCAATATTCCGCGGCGGATTCTGCATGGGATCGTCATTCATGATTGGCAAGGGGTTGAGCATGGTTGGTTCGTTTTCCTACAGGTTAATTAAGCGAACCCATCCCAATGTTACTGAAATCTTTGCCCCCCAACAGACCAAAAATGCCCTCCGACGCTCCCCAAGACAGAAGTTGAAAGCAGGAATTTAGGATTTGGAAACCCGAATCAGGATTCTGGATTCTGGAGATACTTGAACATTAACCTTTAAGCTTTGAACCTTGAGCGTTCTAGTTGCCTTGACTCCCCGCTTCCCCCCTCCCCGCTCCCAGCTTCTTCCCCTCGCTTTTTCAGGGAAATGCTGTATATTGTCACCCTCGGGGCTGTTGTACATTAGGCACTTGCGGAGCTTCCGCTGCCTCCCCCGCATCCCATTCCGTGAAAAAACTCGACCTCCTGACCCTCGGCGACGAACTCCTCCTCGGCCTCCGTACCAACGCCCACCTCGACTTCCTCGGTGGCGAATTCGCCCGCCATGGCCTCCCCATTCGCCGCAACCTCGTCGTCCGTGATGAACCCGCTGATATCGAAGCCGCCTTCCGCGATTGCTGGCAGACTGCCGATATCGTCGTCACCACCGGCGGCCTCGGCCCCACCTCCGACGACAACACCCGCGAAGCCATCGCCCGCGTCCTCGGCCTCCCCCTCGAATTTGACCCCGCCGCCGAAGCCGCCATCCTCGAACGCTTCCTTCGCGCCAAACGTTCGATGACCGCCGACGACCGCAAGCAATGTTTCCGCCCCCGCGGCGCCCAGCTCCTCCGCAACCGCTTCGGCACCGCCCCCGGCATCTATTTGGAGAAAAACGGCAAAATCCTCGTCATGCTCCCCGGCCCAACCAACGAGCTCCGCCCCATGTTCGAAGCTGAAGTCCTCCCCCGCCTCCTCGAAGCCGGCGCCCTCCATCCCGGTGACGCTTACCTCCAAATTCGCACCGCCGGCGTCCCGGAAATGCACGTCGAGCACCGTATTCGCCCCATCGTCAACAAATACCCCGGCCTCGGCCTCGCCTTTTGTGCTCATCAAGGTCAGGTGGATATCCGCATTTCCCCCGGCGCCCGCGACCTCGGCCCCGCTCAACTCAAAACCATCGGCCACGAACTGCGTGCTGCCCTCGACCAGGACTTCGTCTGCTTTGGCCACGCCACCCTCGCCGAAGTCGTCCTTGACGAACTTCGCTCCCGCGAAGCCACCCTCGCCCTTGCCGAATCCTGCACCGGCGGCCTCCTCGCCAGTGAATTTACCGACATCCCCGGCGCTTCGGAAACCCTTCTCGGTGGCGTGGTCGCCTACACCAACGACGCCAAAGTCCAACTCCTCGAAGTCCCCGAAAGCCTCCTCGAGCAACACGGCGCCGTCAGTGCCGAAACCGCCGTCGCCATGGTCACCGGCGCGGCTGAAAAATTCGGCGCCGACTACGCTCTCAGCGTCACCGGCCTCGCCGGCCCCGGCGGTGGCACCCCGGAACTCCCCGTCGGCACGGTCTTCCTCGGCTACCTCTCCCCCAACGGCGCCTGGTCCCACAAAGTCTTTTACTCCGGCGACCGCCTCACCGTCAAAGCCCGCGCCGTCCATGGTGCCCTCGACTGGATGCGCCGCAAGCTCCTCAAATACAAAGTCGAAGACCTCCTCGCCACCGACGCCGGCGCCCAAGCCAAGCACTAGGTCGCGTAAGGCCCGCCCCGCTCCGCCGGCTTACACCTTCGGCTCATCCGACAAACGTTTCACGCGAAGTCGCGAAGCCGCGAAGCTTTCCATTTCCGCCCCTTCCCCTCTTCGCGCCTTCGCGCCTTCGCGTGAGAAAATTCCGATCAGTTACCCCCTCTGGTGTACGCGCAGCTTCGATCCCGCAAAGTCCCGGTGATAATTCACGATCCTCTTCACCCCTTCCTTAAAAGTCGGCGCCCCATAGTTAATCAGCAATCCCAGCGGCATCTTCAACAATCGCAAGTAAGTAAGCACCTGCTTCCCATGCACCTGCGCCAGCACCTCCACCGATTTCAATTCCACCAACAGCAGGTCTTCGACGATAACATCCGCCCGAAAACCCTCCGCAAATTTTAAGCCCATCAACTCAATGGGCACCGGAGCCTGCCGCCTCACCCGCAGCCCGCGATCCTCCAGCATTTGGGCCAGCACCACTTCATAAACGCTCTCCAGCAAGCCCGGCCCCGCCTCTACATGCAGCCTAAAGCCGCAGTCCACCACGACTGCTGCCACTTCCTCCACGTTCAACGGCTCACGCGAGGACGCGAAGCCGCCAAGCTCCGATTCTCTGACCCTTCGCGCTTTCGCGCCTTCGCGTGAGAAATAGGTGTGCCTCGTTTTCATAAAATCGCCGCCCAGCCCAGTAACCATTACTCATACCCAAAACTATTTGCCAACCCAAAATCCCGCATGCCCGGCCCGCCTCCACATGCAGCCTAAAGCCCCTGCCCACCACGACTGCTGCCACTTCCTCCACGTTCAACAGCTCACGCGAAGACGCGAAGCCGCCAAGCTCCGATTCTCTAACCCTTCGCGCTTTCGCGCCTTCGCGTGAGACAAATGGGTGCCTCGTTTTCATAAAATCGCCGCCCAGCCCAGTAACCATTACTCATACCCAAAACTATTTGCCAACCCAAAATCCCGCATGCCCGGCCCCGCCTCCACATGCAGCCTAAAGCCCCTGCCCACCACGACTGCTGCCACTTCCTCCACGTTCAACGGCTCACGCGAAGGCGCGAAGCCGCCAAGCTCCGATTCTCTGACCCTTCGCGCTTTCGCGCCTTCGCGTGAGACAAATGGGTGCCTCGTTTTCATAAAATCGCCGCCCAGCCCAGTAACCATTACTCATACCCGCCCATCATCTGCCAACCCAAAACCAAAAGCCCCTTGACAACCATCGATGAACGATGTATAGTTGATCTATGTTCAGCCGCGAACTCATTGCCGCCTCCGCCCGCCCCCTTCTCCTTTCCATCCTCGCCGAAGGCGAAAGCTACGGCTACGCCCTCGCCCAGCGCGCCCGCCAGCTCTCCCAGGAACAAGTCCAGTGGACCGACGGCATGCTCTACCCCGTCCTCCACCGCCTCGAAGACGAGGAACTCATCGCCTCCGAATGGCGCGAGTCCGAAACCGGCCGCGAACGCAAATATTACCGCCTCACCCGCACCGGTCGCCGCGCCCTCGAAAAAGAAAAAGCCCAGTGGCTCGCCGCCCACCACACCCTCACCCAATTATGGAACCCCACTCCCGCTTCGACTTAGACGCCGCCATCGCCACCTGGCGTGCCGACCTCGCCCGCCATCCCGGCCCCGCCCCCGCCGATCTGCGCGAACTCGAAGCGCACCTCCGCGAGGCGTTCGCGGAATTAACCAAGGCCGGCCTGCGTGACGACGAAGCCTTTCTCATTGCCCGCCGGCGCATCGGCGCCCCCGCCCCCGTCGCCGCGGAATTCGCCAAAACGACTCTTCCGCCGATGTGGCGCTCGCGATTGTTCTGGGCGACGTTTCTCGCCGTATTTGGCGCCTTCGTCGCCTACCTCAGCCAAGCCACGCCAATTTATCTCGCCACCGCCAGCCTAAGAATCAACCCGCCGGAAGTAACGCCGATGCGAACGGGACCCGCCTCGACGACCAATGCACTGACGCCGGAAATGGTGAATACGTACATTCAATCGATGGAATCCCGGCAAGTCGCCGAGTTAACTGAGGTGTTCATGTCCCCCAACGAAGTGCAGGCATTCCTTGCTCCGTATATTCGCGACCGCTCCTCCCCAACGAAGCCTGGCTTGGTGAATTTACTCATGGCCAGCCGCTTAATTCAGCCTGGTCGTTCGGCTTACACGCTGACCGTCAGTGTCGAGCATCCCGACCCACAGATTGCCGCCACTGTCGCTGATCGTTTAGCCACGGCTGGTATTGATTTCCAAAACCGGCAAAATGTGGAGCGCGCCGCCAAGGCAGTGGAATTCCTCGAGAACGATTACCGCGAGCAAAGGATGAAGGTTGACACTCTGCATTCGCAGATGACCGCCTTGACCACTCAATATGGCGCCAACAAATTGCCCGGCGACGCCCAGGCAACTTACGACCAAATCGCCCAACAAGCGAACAATGCGGAGCAATTGGCTGGCCAAATGAATATGACCATTGATTCACAGAAAGTGCAGGTCCTCGAGAGCGCCAATAGCTTCCAATTTATGGCCAGCGCCAAAAATCAAGTAATCCAAACCGCCCCCAAGTCCACCCTGCTCCTCGTCGGCGGATTTTTCACGGCGCTCCTCCTCGCTGCCGTCCTCACCGCCCTGGTCCGCTTGCTCTCCTACACCCGCCGCCCACCGCCCCCGGCGGAATCCGTATCCTGATTCCCTGCCGCCAATATCGCCACCATAGCCAACTTCGAAACCATCACCATGGCCTCAAATTTCCTCATGACGAATTTGGCATTTCTGCGTTTTTGTCCCGGCCCAGTTTGGTGTCGTCTCCTGACTTAAACGTTAAGTGTTCCCCTTTCCGCCACTTACCGCATTCAGACTTAAGCAAACGTTCAAGGTTGAATGTTCAACGTTCAATGTTCGATGTTCAGCGCCTCCCCGCTCCCAGATTAATTAGAAAAACCGCATGCTCTTCCCCGCCGCCGCTGCCGCCTGGGCCGCATGCTCCGCATCCGTGCACGACGAATTCGTCGGCGCTTCCGGCGCGACCGCGTTTTCCTTCACCAGCCCGTTCGCCAGCATGTACTGTTCGACTTCCTCGCCCGAAATATCCGCCAGCATCTTCCCGTCAATCTCCACGCACGGCGAAAGCGGCTGACCCGACTTCTGCACCATCTCCGCGTAATTCTCACGGTTGTTGATGATGTCAATGTCTTCGAACGGCAGGCCATACTTGTTGAAAATGGCGCGAACGCCGCGGCTCCAGCCACACGAAGGTTTCAGATAAGCGCGAATATGCATGGTAATAGTGTTTAGCCCCCCAATCTAAAGCACCTTTTCAAAAAGCACAAGCGCAGGTTGTAGGCGACGGAATCAAAGAAATGAGGGCTGCGCGTGACTTGTGGGGACGGGAGAACTCCTGCGCACCTTCAGAGCGCAGGTGCTTTTGGGGATTGGCCTCCCCGGGTTGCGCTGCACGCAACCCGGGGCTGGGCTTCGGCGGCCCTTCGGGCCGCCAGACTGATCTGCGCCACCCGGACTATGTCCGAGGCCCTCTTCGCCCCGTCATCTTTCCGTACCTTTTCGTATTGTTTTCAATAATGACTTTGCTACGATTGCCGTCAGCCACCGTCTTTTGTCTTTCGCTCCGAAGGAGCGAAGGAGCCCAACCCAGGGTAGCTCCCGCGCAGCGGGAGCTACCCTGGGACAGCGACCCTAAACCCACCTGGCGCCCTGAAGGGGCGCAGGAGCCTCCCATGCCCCAGTCCCTCGCCCGCATCTACCTCCACCTCATCTTTTCCACGAAGAATCGTGAACCCATCCTTGCCGACTCCATTCGCCCCGGCCTTCACTCCTATCTCGACGGCATCCTTCGCGACCTTGACTCACCCGCGGTCGAGATTAACTCCGTCTCCGACCACACCCATCTCCTATTCTGCCTCTCGTGCACTCACGCAGTCAGTGAGATAGTCGCCCAAACCAAGCGCGGTTCCTCCGCGTGGCTCAAAACCCAAGACCGACGTTACGCCACATTCCACTGGCAGAATGGGTACGGCGTCTTTTCGGTCAGCCAATCCGGCGTAGACGAAGTTCGCGAATACATCCGCGACCAGCAGGCCCATCATCAGAAGTCCACGTTTCAGGAAGAATATCGGACGTTCTTGCGGAGGTATGGCATCGAGTACGATGAGAAATACGTGTGGGATTAGCCCAATTCTCCTGCGCCCCTTCAGGGCGCGGGTGTTTTTTGGTCTGGCTTCCCAGGGTTGCGCGCAACGCAACCCTGGGCTTGGCTCCCGCGGCCCTTCGGGCCGCGCTCTTGATATTCCAATTTGGAACATCAAGACCATGCCGCCCCCGCCTTTGATCTGCCAATTTGGCATATCAAACCTGGCCTTTTCCCTCCTTTCGCCCTCATCCCCCCTTTCCAAATTCCAAATTCTTCCTCCTGTCTTTCCATTATCAATTTTCAATTACGTTCACCTCCAGTCCAGCCCCACATCCGCCCACGCTGCATGGTGCACCAGCGCCCCGCACGAAATAAAATCCAGCCCAATTTTTCCCATCTCCGGCAGCGACTCAATCGTCACCCCGCCGCTCGCCTCCGTGCATGCCCGGCGCCCGATCAGCGCCACCGCCTCCACCAAATCCGCCGGCGAAAAGTTGTCCAGCAGTACCACGTCCGCCCCCGCCTCGAGCACCGGCGGAATCTGCTCCATTTCATCCACCTCGCACTCGATCAACATTTTCGGATGCCGCGCCCGCGCCGTCCGCACCGCCGCCGCCAGCCGCCCGCCCGCCGTCGCATGTGCTGCCGCCAGATGGTTGTCTTTAATCAACACGCGGTCAAACAACCCCAGCCGGTGATTCCATGCTCCCCCGCACGCCACGGCATATTTCTCGAGCATCCGAAAACCCGGCGTTGTCTTCCGCGTATCCAGCAGTTTCGTGGTGCTCCAGCCCAGCGCCGCCACATGCCTTGCCGTCTGCGTGGATGTTCCTGAAAGTTTTTGGAAAAAATTCAGCGCCGTCCGCTCCGCCCGCAACAATGTTGCCGCCGGCCCGCTCACTGTCGCCAGCACCGTCCCCTTTGCCACCGCCTGCCCGTCCTTCACCCCCGGCGCGGCCTTTACTACACATCCCGGACCGAAATTGTCGAAAATCAACGGCAGCAACGGCAACCCGCACACCGTCATTGCCTGCCGCGCCGCGAAATCCGCCTTCGCCGGCGCATCACCCACCAGCGCCGACGTCGTCACATCCCCCGGCGATACCACCCGCGCCAACCCCGCCCCGGCCAAATCCTCCTCCCGCGCCAGTGTAATCAATTGCCGCAAATACGCCGCATCCAACTCCGTCCAGGTCAACCGCTGGGCAAACGCCGCCGCCGCCGGCTTCTCGACTTTACTCGAAGCCGGTTTGGTTGAAACTACAAACTTGGCACGCGGAGGCATAAGAGGGAATTAAGAATTATGAATTATGAATGCAAAAGTAAAACCCCGAATGGCGTCCGCCAGAATTGCCCCTTTTCTAATAATCTGCACTTTCGTCCGTCTTACCTGTGTTCCTAAACGTGTACTCCTCACCCGACCTTTTCTGCTTGTGCTCCAATTGATTCATCCTTCCTCCTTCCTGCATTCTTAATTCTTAAGTCCAGCCCCCACTCCCCATGAAACTCCCTGCTCCCCGCTCCCTGCTCCCCGCTCTTATCCTTCTCGCCACCACTCTCCTCGCCCAAGGTTCGGCCTCGCTTGCCACGCCGCCGACCGGCGGCACACCCGCTCCTTCCCCTTCAACCCCGACTTCCATTGCCGATGCCCTGAAGGCCATGCACGCCGCCACCAAGGGCACCCTTTATTCCCTCCAGCCCGGCGGCATTAGCCCCGCCTCCGGCCCCCAAAGTCTTTACGGCAATACAATCCTCGGCCAAATGGACCTCGACCCCAAACAACTCGCCACCACGGTCGTCGAATTTCAAGGAGTACTCGATAAACAGGCGGTCATTGATGCCGCCAATCCCGGCGTTTACGGCGGCGCTGAGTGTGACAACCCCCGCCATGCCCTGCGCGTCACTGTGGACGGACACATCTACGACTTCCTCCTCTGCTTCGAATGCGGCCACTTCAACATTTACAAAGACGGCATCCATATGGCCGACCTGAACGCGACCGGCACCCCCTGGGTCCTCAACGACCTGCTCACCGCCAATAAAATTCCTTTGGCCCCCTCCAGCATGAAGAAAG
>Ga0206896_1136_pt1 | contig 15828 bp, 13 predicted proteins | sample Alteio_BWOrgHeat_52_FD_152969 | JGI IMG/M metagenome (GOLD analysis project Ga0206896, IMG submission 152969) | Enriched cells from forest soil in Barre Woods Harvard Forest LTER site, Petersham, Massachusetts, United States -... | ecosystem: Environmental > Terrestrial > Soil > Temperate forest >... | reverse complement strand
GCGTGGTGGCGACGCAGCCGAGCAGCAGCCAGGTGCCAAGCTTGGGATGGAGGAGCAGAGTATTTTTTCCCTGCCAGCCGAGGCCGGCCTGGGCGGCGAGGGGTTTTTCCAAAATGGGGCCGGTGTCCACATAGGCGCGGGCTTCGCCGCCATGTTCGCGGACGATTTTGGCGAGGCGCTGGACGCGCTTGAGCATGAAATTATGGTAATCGCGGCCGAGGGCATATTTGGCGATGCGGAAGCGGCGCGCGGGTTCGGGCTGGTAATAATTCAGGCCGACAAAGATGAGACTGCGCGCGAGGGGTTCGCCGGTGGGTGTGGCGAGGAGTTTGGGCGGGGCGAGGCGACGGTCGTTGTTACGCTCGAGCCAGGCCATGCCGCCGTGGCGGCCCTCGGCGAGCCAGTGTTCAAAATATTCCCGGCGCAAGGGCGCCTCGACGGCGGCGATGCCGAAGGCGCCGAAACCGAGGTGGAACGCCTCGTCGCGGAGGAGGGTTTTGAGTTGGGTCGGGGATGCCGACATGCCGGCAGCGTACAGGAGAACGTTTAATGCTTAAAGTTTAATGCTTAACATTTAAGTTGGTGGCGGGATGGGGAATTAGGCAGATTATTTCGCAGGCTTAGCGGAACCTGATGCGGACGGCGGAATTTGGAATTCCAGTTGGAGGGTGGGTTGTTCTTTATCGGAGAGGGGGTCTTCGTAGTTGGGGTCCTCCTTGGCCATTTTTAGAAACTTGCTGCCGTGGTTGTCCTTGAGAGAGGTGCCGACGGAATAGACGAGGCCGCGGGATTGATCGTAGAGGAGGGGTTGGCCGTTGTAGGGATCAAGTGGAATCGCTGGAAGATATTGGGGCACCAAATCGGCCAACTTTCCCGGTAATTTCTGACGGGCCGCAAAAAAGCAGCGGAGGGCGAGGCCGGTTTGCACCAAGCGGTGGCTGACTTCGGCACTAAATTTAGTTGTTAGAACACCGGCGATGGTTGGAGCGATGACCGTATAAAGGTAGCGACCGCCACCGTTGGGAAGAAAAATATCTGAGAAAGTCGCGAGCTCCTTGTCCGGCCCAAAAAGGACCGCAAATTGTTGTTGCTGAGCCGCATAATCAAGTTCCGCGGCTGCAATGCTCAGATGGATTCGGTCCGCGTAAAGACGTAGAGTCTGATGGACCTTCACATTTGCAGAAATCAAATGATAAACCCAGCTCCTCGTGTCGCGAGTAACGTCGGCAATGCTTGCCGGGTCTTTGATGAGACCCAATAATGCGAGGGTGAAAAACTGATATTCCATTCGGAGGGCCTGGCGATACCCGGGGGTCCAATTAATTTCGGTCTGAAAAACAGTTAGCAGGGAGTTTGTCGTCAATAAGGGAGTTTGGGCGTTGTTCAATAAATCGGCGGCGGCCTTTGTAGAGAGACGATCAAAGGTAACGGCGGTGAGGATCTCCACGATGTCTCCATGGCAATCGGCCAGACAGCGGGCCAGCCTCTCGTCGAGAGTGATTTCTCTGACCGCCGTCTCAAAATCTCCGCGAGACTCCGCGAGACGGGCGGCCATGAGAATAGTTTTGCCGCAACCAACGTAGACCGAAATATCGGGTGGATACGCTTTGATTCTCGTGGGATGGGCAAATTCGAAATATGGCTTCTCAAGGGCAACCTCTACCTTGGCCAGGGCTGGTTGAACCTGGGCGAGATAGCCGGATTCAACAGGCTCATTGCTCGCGTCACCCGAAAGAATGCGGTTTGCTTCAAAGTCATCGACGCCGTGGGCAATAGCGTAGGCGATGAAATCGAACTGTCCTTTGGTCATGTCCTCAAAAACCCGTTCGCCGTTTTGGTCATCGTCGACAATGGGACTGGGTGCCCGCAAATCAGCATCGTCCGGCGGCGGACCGTCGTGAAGGTACAAAAAGCCCAAACCGCCAAAGACCAAGGCGGCAAATCCAACTGACCCGGCCAGCACCCAAATCAGGGTGGATATGCGCCGGGGTTTGGGAGGGGCGGTTTCGACCATGCCTCGGATTTTGTGATTCGAATCGAAACGGGCAAATGAATAATGCCTTCCGAAGCCAGGGGAGCCCCCCCGAGAGCGGGCTATTCTACTCCCGGGATTCCCGTGAGACCGTTTATCCTTCTTAAATCTTAATTTTTCCTTTTTAATTAAATCCATGCTAGTTGAGATTGCCGATGCCGCGACCGCCACCGGGGGCCATGCGCACCTGTTGTTGGAGCCGGTGCATTGGGCGCAGGACGCGTGGCGGATTGCGGATGATTTGCTGGGGCAGCATTTGCGGATTTTCATCGGCTTCGTGCTCGCGCTGCTGGTGGTGGGGCGGCTGACGATTGAGAAGCGCAATCCGAGCAATGTATACGCCTGGGGCTTGGTGATTTTCTTCATCCCGTGGCTCGGCGTACCCCTGTATTTTATTTTTGGCGGGAGGAAGATCCGCAAGCTGGTCCGCGCGAAACTGGCGCTGAATGTGTTCACCGCGAAGCTGGCGGCCGGCGGCGCCGCGGCCCCGGCGGCGCCGCAAAAAAAATTCGGGCACAATTCGTTTCAACTGTTTGGTGACGGGGTGGAGGGATTCAACGCCTTGCGGGCGGAAATTGCGGGGGCAAAGAAATCAATCCATCTGCAGACTTTTATTTTGGGGCGCGATGAGCCGGCGCGGCAAATCATCGCCGACCTGGTGGCAAAGGCGCGGGCGGGGGTGGAGGTGAAGTTGCTGCTCGACGCGCTGGGTTGTTTGGGCGCAACCGGCCGGTTTGTGGAGCCGCTGCGCCAGGCGGGCGGGCGGGTGGCCCGGTTCATGCCGGTGGTCCCCTTGCAGACCAAATGGTCGGCGAATCTGCGAAACCACCGGAAGTTCGCGATTTTTGACCGCGATCGCGTGCTGGTGGGCGGCCAGAACATTGACCGGCGGTTCATGGACGCGCGCGATACGCCGGGGCTGTTCGTGGATTTTGGGGCCGTCATCGCCGGGCCGGCGGTGGCGCCGTTCAACGAAAGTTTCACGGGCGACTGGTGCTTCGCCACGGGCGAGTCGCCGGAGAAATTCCGCGATTTACTGGCCTACAAGCCGGCGGACTCCGCCGATGGGACGGAGGAGGTCGAGGTGGTAACCTGCGGGCCGGACGCCGACGGCGACATGTTGTGGGAGCGGCTGTTGATTCTCGTGCAACAATGCCGCCGCGAGTTGACCATCGTGACGCCGTATTTTGTGCCGGATGAGGTGCTGTTTCGCTCGCTGATTGTGCAGGGGCATCTGGGGCGCAAGGTGCGGATCATCCTGCCGGAGACGTCCAACCACATCCTGGCGGATTTTGCGCGTCATTATTACCTGCGCCAGTTGCATGATGCCGGAGTCGAGGTGTTGCTTTACACTCCCAAGATGATGCACGCCAAATTGGTGCTGGTGGACGGGGAGACGGCCCTCATGGGCTCGGCCAACATGGATATCCGCAGCCTGTTTGTTAATTTCGAAATCGGGGTATTTCTCACCTCCGGAAAGGCCATCAGCGATTTGACGTCCTGGACCGACAAGCTATGCCGGGATTGTGTAACTTATCTCGACTCGGGGCATGCGGGCGCGGGCGCCAACCGCCGGGTGATGGAGGATTTTGCGCACCTGCTGGGACCGCTATTGTGACGCCGAGGTAACATTTCAGGATTGGAATGCACCCGGGAGCTGATTGAATTTGCAAAATCGTAACCCCCTTAACACTTTATCCCCATGGAATTGAAAATTATCCGGACCGATGATCAGGTCACCCAAGTGGCGTTGGTTGGCAAGCTCGACCTTGCCGGCGTGCAGCAGATTGAAATGAAATTCACCACGGTGGTGGCGTCGCGCGGCAAGCCGGCGGTGGTGGATTTGTCGGAGACGACGTATCTGGCCTCGCTCGGGTTGCGGGTGCTGTTGCTGGCGGCGCGGGCGTTGTCGGGCAAGGGGGCAAAGATGGTGCTGCTCAATCCCAGTCCGGCGGTGCTGCAGGTTTTGCAGCTGGGGAAAATTGATGCGATCATGCCGATTGCGACGGATTTGGCGGGAGCGATGGCGGCGGCGGGGGTGAAGTAGAGTTAGCGGGACAGAATGCTTAAAGCTTAATGTTCAATGTCTAACGCTTAAGTCTGAAACACCACCTTGATTGGGCGCCATTAGACTTGATTCCATGATGCCTAAGCAGCCAGGGTAGAACGCTAGAGCGGTTTAACTTGGAATGTGCCCGCTTTCATACTCTTATCGCGCTGCATAATAACAGTTTATGAAATCAATAGTGGCTACAGTTTTTCGTAACCCGCTCTAAATGCTCATCTAACCAACGCATCCTCTCACTTTGCTCTTCGTTTGCCATGAGCGAGCATAAATACGATTTGGAAGAACGACTTTTGACTTTTGCGGTGCGCATTATTGCGGTCACTGAATCCATGAAGCGGACGCGGGCGGGGTCACATATGGCCGACCAGTTATTGCGGTCCGGGACGGCGCCTTACGGGCAGCAGGCTGAAGCCGAAGGGGCGGAGTCGCGGGCGGACTTCATCCATAAATTGAGTATTTGCTACAAGGAATTGCGGGAGACTCGGCGCTGGCTGCGGTTGATTCAGCGCGCCGGGTTGGTGGTGGACCCGCGCCGCCTTGATGAACTGGTTGCGGAGTCTGAAGAACTGGGGAAAATATTTGCCGCCAGTGTCCGTACAGCTCAGCGCAATCGGAAGTCTCATACTTAGGCGTTAAACATTAAGAATTAGACTTTGAGCGTTATTTTACTTCGGTGTCCGATGAATTTGGGGCGTGCAGCCGGTGGCAGGTAAATGCAGAATTTCCGGATGAGTTGCCTAGCTGATGCCTTGCGTGATGCCGTGGGTTCCGGGAATGTCCTGACGGCGCCTGGCGAATTGGAGCGTTATGCGCGTGATGCCACGGCGGGGTTTGCGCAAGTTCCGGCGGCGGTGGTTTTTCCGGCGGATGCGGTGCAGGTGGCCGCCGTGCTGCGGGTTTGCCGGACGTGGCGCGCGCCGGTGGTACCGCGGGGGGGCGGGACGAGTTTGAGCGGCGGGGCGGTTCCCGTGCCGGGAGCGGTGGTGCTGGGGTTGGAGAAGTTGAACCGCATTTTGGAAATTGAGGCGCAGAATCTGACGATGCTGGTGGAGCCCGGGGTCATCACGGCGCGGATTGACGAAGCGGCGGCAAAGCAGGGGCTCTTTTATCCGCCCGATCCGGGGTCGATTAAAACCTCGACCATTGGCGGCAATGTCGCGAGCAATGCCGGCGGGTTGCGCGGAATTAAATATGGGGTAACGCGCGACTATGTGCTGGCGCTCGAAGTCGTGCTGCCCGATGGGGAGATTGCCTGGCTCGGTTCAAAATGCCGGAAGGACGTGGCGGGTTATTCTTTGCGGGATTTGTTCGTCGGCTCGGAGGGTACGCTAGGAGTCATTACGAAAATTTTGTTGAAGCTGCTGCCGCGCCCGAAGGCCCGGGCGGCGGTGCTGGCGGGGTTCGCCACGATGGAGGATGCGGCGGCGGCGGCCTCGGCGATCATTGCCGCGCGGATGCTGCCGTGCACGCTGGAGTTTCTGGACCAGAAAACATTGCGGGCGGTGGAGGCCGAGGCGCGCATTGGATTGCCGGTGACTGCGGGGGCGTTGTTGCTGATGGAAACGGACGGCCATCCGGCGGCGGTCGCGGAGGAGGCGGCGCAGATGGCGCAGATCGCGCGCGACCACCGGGCGTTGGAAGTTCGCGAGGCCAAAAATGCCGGAGAGGCGGACCAACTGGCTGAGGCGCGCCGGCTGGCCTATCCGGCCCTGGCGAAACTGCGCCCCTCGGCGATTTTGGAGGATGTGACGGTGCCGCGGAGCGAATTGGCGGCGATGGTGCGGTTCATTGAGAAGACGACGCAGCGGCACGGCGTCGAATGCGCAATGTTCGGGCATGCGGGCGACGGCAATTTTCATCCGACCTATTTGACCGACGAGCGGGACGTGACGGCCATGATCGGCGTGCGAGCGGCCTCACGGGAAATTGCCGAGGAGGCGCTGCGGCGCGGCGGGACGGTGAGCGGCGAGCACGGGATTGGCTTGTCGAAGAAGGCGTATCTGCCGCTGCAACGGGATGCGGCGTCATTCGCGCTGCTCAAGCAAATCAAGCGGGCGATTGACCCGGAGAATTTGCTGAATCCGGGGAAAATCTTCGATTAATTTCAGTAGAACGCTTAATGTTTAAAGTTTAATGCTTAACGCTTAAGTTCAGGGCCAGCGCCGCCAAGTATTCTAAATTCATGAAGGGCGGCCAATGCACGCCGGCACTTTCGCAGGCGGCAATCGCGCGGCAACCGGCGTCGGATAAGTGCCTACTTGAGCGTTGAGCATTAGGCATTAAATGTTAAACGTTGGCTTGGTTTCCCCCATGAATCCCGTGCTTCACCAACGCGACTCCCGTTTTGTCCTTTTTGGGCTGGGCGTGGACAAAACTTCCTGGCGCGGGGTGGGCCTGTTGGCGGCCGTGTTTTTTGGGTCGTTGTTGATTGCGGCGGTGCTGACGCCGCCGTTGTACTGGCTGGTTCAGCTCTGGCATGACCGCACGGGGTCGGCGAATGCGCAGTGGTTGCTCGACAAGGGGGTGGATGTTTATTTTGACCGGATTCGGATGGCTGCCATCGTGCTGGGGCTGCCGTGGTTGATGTCGAAGTGCCATTTGTGGTCGTGGCGGGCGATGGGTTTGGCGTTTAAGGCGGGCGATGCGAGCATTTTTGCGAAATGCTGGGCAGGGGGATGTTTGTTGATTGTCGGACTGGCCATTTTGCTGCCCCAACCAGTGTGGCTGACTGGGCAGGGTCCATCGTTTGAAAATATCAATCAAGGCGTGCTGATCATGCTGACGGCGCTCGCGGCCGGGCTGCTTTTGGGATTTCTGGAGGAGGCCATCTTTCGCGGGATGATACTGCGCCTTTTTTATACCGCGTCGAAAAAGCCGTGGCACGCGCTCGTGGCGACGTCGGCGTTTTACGCATACACGCATTTCAAAGTTCCGACGAGTGTCTGGCACCATGTGGCGCCGGGGGTGCACTGGGACACGGGCTTATTCGTCGCCTTTTGGACGACGTTCGGGATCACGGAGAATTTTCAGGCGGCGCAATTCGTGGTGTTGTGGTTGTTGGGCATGATTCTGGGGACACTTACTTTGCGCACGGGCTCACTGTTGCCGGCGATTGGTCTGCATGCGGGCATTGTCTCGGCGATGTTTTTTTTCCGTGGCGCTGGCTTGGGCGACACTTGGTGGGCGGCGCTGGCGCTGGTGGTGGTACTGGGCGCGCTGGTTGACCCCAAGAGCAGAATATTTCCAACCACGCCGAGCGCCTAGCCGGCAACGGGCGGGCAATTTCCGGGCTTGAGCGATTGGCGGCAAGGGTTAACGTAGGACGTTTAAATACGCCACGCCATGCAACTGCTGAAGAAAAAACAAGTGCGGGCCGCCGGGCGGGCCGTGCTGGATGTGGTATTTCCGCGGTGGTGCGTGGGGTGCGGAGAGGCGGTACCGGGGGGCCCGATGCGTCATGTGTGCGAGACCTGCCTGGGCGGGATTTTTTTTTCGCGGGTTCCCCATTGTTCGACTTGCGGCTGGCCGTTCTTTGGGGCGGTGGAGGGTACGCGGCGGTGCCCGAAGTGTGAGGACCTGGAGCCGAACTTTGATGAAGGGCGGACGGGAATGCTGTCCAAGGATGCGGCGCGGGCGTTCGTGCATGAAATCAAATACCATGCCGGCTGGCATTTGCGCGGGGACTTGCGCGCGCTGATTCAGAGGATGCCGACTTTAAAGACATTCGTGACGGGGGCGGTGCTCGTTCCGGTGCCGCTGCATCCGCGGCGATTTCGCTGGCGGGGGTTCAACCAGGCGAGGTGGGTGGCCGAAGCGCTGGCGGCGGAGGGTGGCGCGGCGGGAACCGAGGAGTTGCTGGCGCGGGTGCGCGACACGCCGACGCAGACCCGGCTGGACCGGGAAGATCGCGAAAAAAACATGAAAAATGCCTTTGCTTTGCGACGGGGGGCGGTGGTAAAGTCACCGCAACGTTACATCCTGGTTGACGATGTATTTACGACCGGGGCGACGCTCAACGCCTGCGCGAAAGTTTTGCGCCAAGCCGGTGCGAAACGGTTGGATGTTGTGACCTTGGCGCACGGGTGAACCTCGAACCTCGAACCTCCAACATTGAACCTTGAATTTAACCGCGACAGAATGCACAAGTGCTTCTGAATATGAGGGTTAAGTATAGGAGATTGAGAGTTAGGTCTTGAGCATCCCGTTTAAAAACCATATAAATCGAAACATTTTTGAACAAGGGGACGGCCCGGCACGTCCCTTGCAACAACATCCCTGAACAAATCCTGCATGGCTGCGCTTTTTACCAAACCCAAGTACTCGACCGTGACGGTCAAAAAGAAGGACATTCCCAAGGGTCTGTGGGAGAAATGTCCGATCAGCGGCGAAATCGTCTACAAGAAAGACTTGGAGGCCAATTGGAATGTGGTTCCGCAGAGCGGCTACCATTTTCCGCTGGATTGTCATCGTCGCGTGGCCCTGTTGGTGGACGAGGGCACGTGGAAGGAATTCGACACCGGCCTGCGGGCGGCGGACCCATTGGATTTTACCGGCGAGTCCTCTTACAGCGACAAGTTGGCCCAGCACCGGAAGCGCACGGGTTTGACGGATGCGGTCATCACGGGCACAGGCAACATGAATGAATTGCCGGTGAGCCTCGCGGTGATGGATTTTCGGTTTCTTGGCGCGAGCATGGGCGCGGTGGTCGGCGAAAAGATCACCCGGGCGATTGAGCGGGCGACGGAGCGGCGGATGCCAATGATCATTGTTTCGGCCTCGGGCGGCGCGCGCATGTATGAGGGGATTCACAGCCTGATGCAAATGGCCAAGACGAGCGCGGCGCTGGCGCGTCATGCGGAGGCGCATTTGCCGTACTTTTCCATTCTGACGGATCCGACGATGGCCGGCGTGATGGCGAGCTTTGCGTCGCTGGGCGACATCATTTTTGCGGAACCGGGCGCGCGCATAGGATTTGCCGGCCCACGGGTGATCGAGGAAACGACGCAGCAGGAATTGCCGGAAGGCTTTCAAACCGCGGAATTCCTACTCGAGCATGGTCTGGTGGATTACATTGTCCCGCGCAAACAAATGAAGGAGACGGTGACGTCATTCATGAAGTTTTTTGCCAACGGCCACGGCAAGAAGAGCGGGAAGACGCCGAGTCCGCTGGGGTTGAGTGCGTAAGGAAGTTTATTGGTTTCTAGTTGAACTTTGAAATTATGGTTTGGCCAAGTTGTCATAGCCGTAAACTGTAAACTGGAAACCGTAAACGAAAGTGAATTAATATTTCGGCATGCTGGGGTCGAAGGTTTCGGCCCATTCGTGGATGCCGCCACGGAGGCTGGAGGAGCGCACCAGGCCTTTCGCGCGCAGAAATCGGACGACCTGCAAGCTGCGACCGCCGTGATGGCAAAGGGTGAGGATGGGCCGGTCGCGCGGGAGGGCGTTAAGGCGCTCGGCCACTTGGGCCAGAGGGATGGTCAAACTGCCGGGGAGGCTGCAAAGGGCGACTTCATAAGGCTCGCGCACATCCAGCACGAGCGGCGCGCTGGCGGATTCAATCCAGGCTCGGGCCTGGCGCACATCGACTTCGAGTGGAGGGTTGGTGGAGTCGGGGATGGTGACGCGGAGGCGGTCGGTTTCGCCGCGGAGGTCGCGCAGGTCACGGAGGAAGCGCTCGTTAGTGTTGGAGGAACGGCGTCGGGGGGACTCGGGGACGTCGCAGGTTCCGCCGACGTAAAGGGCGGGGTCGAGCGCCACAATGCGGGCATCGGGCTGCGCGCCGCAGCAGGGGCAGTTGGGGTCGCGCTTGATCTTGACCTTCCGGATGTTGGCGCCGAGGGAGTCAAAAACGAGCAACTGGCCGCGGAGGGGTTCGCCAATGCCCAGAATGATTTTCAGCGCTTCGAGTGCCATGGTGCTGCCGATCACGCCGCAGAGGGCGCCAAAGACGCCCGCTTCGGCGCAGTTGGGAATGGCGCCGGGCTCAGGCATCAGCGGGAACAGGCAGCGGTAGCACGGGGCATTGCGGGCGGGGTCGAGGACGGTGACCTGGCCTTCGAATTGGAAAATGCTGCCATGGACGACGGGGCGACCCAGCTTGGCGGCGGCGTCACTGGCGAGGTAGCGGGCGGGAAAATTATCGGTGCCGTCGAGGATGACATCGTAATCGGCAAACAACTCCAGGGCGTTGGCCGGGGCGAGGCCAGCGGGGTGTTCGCGCAGGATGACCGAAGGGTTGAGGTTGGTGAGCCGATCGAGGGCGCTGGCGAGTTTGGAAATGCCGACCCAGGGAGTGGCGTGGAGGACCTGGCGGTGAAGGTTGTGAATCTCGAGGACATCCTTTTCGGCGAGGCCCAGCGTGCCGACGCCGGCGGCGGCCAGATAAAGGGCGGCGGGGCTGCCGAGGCCGCCAAGGCCAACAACCAGCACCCGGGCCCGGCGCAGCTTTTCCTGGCCATCCAGGCCAACACCCGGCAAGGCGAGCTGGCGCGAATAGCGCGCGAGCTCGCCGGGCGGGAACGGAGGGAGTGGAATGGTGGACATGGCGGCGGAAGGGTAATCTAACAGGTTTTTGGCAGGGTAAGCAATGCCTTGGAAAAGTGTTTTATTGCTTAGTGTTCTAGTGCTTGGTTTTCGATTCAAAAACCATGAGTGCGGGGATGTCAAAAGAGCCAGACGACACACTGCGCGGCGATGCTAGATGAATTTTCCCAGGGCGGCGGCGAGGAGGACGACAGCCCAGGGGGGCACGCGCCATTTTTCGAGGAGGAGGAGCGCGACCAGGACGGCAGCGAAATCGCAGGAGCTGCTGATCGCTTCGACGCCGATGGGATTGACTAGAGCAGCAAGCAGAATACCGACGACCGCGGCATTAGCGCCACGCAAGGCACCTTGAGCCCAGGTTTGGGTGCGCAAGGTGTGCCAAAAGGGCAACGCGCCGCCGATGACGAGCCACGCGGGAAGGTAAATTGCGAACAGGCACATGAGTCCGCCCAGCCAGGCGTGGGGTCCGGCGAAAATCACGGTACCCAGGTAGGCGGCGAAGGAAAATAACGGGCCGGGTAAGGCTTGGGCCGCGCCGTAGCCGGCGAGGAACGGGCCGTCGCCAATCCAGCCCGGTGGGACGACCTCCGCGCGGAGGAGCGGCAAAACGACATGGCCACCGCCAAAAACGAGGGCTCCGGAGCGGTAAAAACTCACGAAGATCCGTTCACTGCGCGGAGCGGCCGGTCCGGCCAACAACGGCAAAAGCAAGAGAAGGGCGGCGTAGGCAACGAGGGCGGCAATGGCAAAGCGGTGGGAAGCGTCGTGTTTACGGTTTACAGTTTGCGGATTACCGTTTTCGGCGACGAGCGGGTTGGAGGGTGGTTTTAACCGGGAACCATAAACCGTAAACTGCAAACCAAAGCCGATAAACAATCCCGCCGCAATCGCCCCAATTTGAGCGTAGGCTCCGGGAAGGGCGAAAACGAAGGCGGCGGCGGCGAGGCCCAGCAGGGCGCGGGGGAAGTCGGGGCACAATTTTTTGGCCATGGCCCAGACGGCCTGCGCGACCACGGCGGCAGCGGCAATTTTCAGACCGTGGAGCCAGGGGGCGGTTTGCGGATTACCGAGGGCGGCAAGGCCGCAGCCGAGCAGAATCATGATGACCGCCGAGGGCAAAAGGAAGGCAACGGAGGCGGCGAGCGCACCCGCGAGACCGGCGCGTTCCATGCCGATGGCAAAAACGGTCTGGCTGCTGGCGGGGCCCGGCAGAAAATTACAGAGCGCGACCAGATCGGTGTAATGGGCCTCGTCGAGCCATTTTCGCCGGCGGACAAATTCTTCGTGGAAATAGCCGAGGTGCGCCACAGGACCGCCGAAGCAGAGGCAGCCGAGCTGGAGAAAGGCGGCAAAGAGTTCGACGATTTTGGCGGGGGCGGACATGGCAGGCCGGCGGAGTATTTGGCGAATGGCCATGCCAATGTTATTTTTCAGCGGGGTCAACGTTGGGAAGGTGACAAAAGGGAAGCAAATGGGACGGATGAGATGGTATGGACCGATTTGCCCGAGGGAACGGCCAAAAAAATCAGGCCCGGCGTTAAGCCGGGCCTGATGATGGAAGCGAAAGCTGCGGAAACAGCTGGCTTATTTTGCGCTGCCAGAGGCGGAGGCACTGGCGGCAGCGGGTTTGGCAGCGCCGGAGCCGGAGGCCGAAGCACTGGCAGCAGCTGCCGCAGCGGCGGCGGCCGGGTCACCTTTGGCGCCTTGGTCAATCCAGCCGCGGATGATTGCCATGTCTTCGGCCTTGATCGCCGGATGGGCAGTTCGACCGCCCATCGGGGGCATTTCTTTGCCCTTCACGAGGTCAGAAGCATAAAGCACAACGAGGCTTTGGTCGCTATGACCAGCCACAATGTCCTTGGCGGCGTTCTTACTTTTGAGAATCAAATCCAAGGAGGTGAGATTCAGGCCGCCGCTGGGAGCGCGCGTCGGATTGACATGGCAGCCTGAGCAGGAGGCTTTGAGAATGGGCTGGACGTCTTTTTCGAAAAGGAGACCTTTTTTGTCGGAGGCAGCAACGAGCTTCGACAGGTCAGGGCCCGGGGCGGCAGGCTTGGGGGCAGCGGCGGCGGAACCGGAAGCGCTGGCGGCAGCGGCGGCAGGAGCGGGAGCGTCCGCAGCGTTGAGGCTGCTAACGACGAGGGCGAGGCCGGCAAGGGAGCTGGCCGCGATAAGGGATAGTTTCTTATGCATAGGGTAAGCTGTTAAAACAATATTAAGTGGGGGAAGTTGCAGGCAACCGGGGGAATTGTCAAGTTTAACCCCCCAATCAGTTTCCGTGTTGGTTGAGGGGCGCGAGCGGCCTGGGCTTGCCTTTCACGGGGTAAGGCATTTAATCACCCTTTCCCCCCGAGTGGGGCCATGTGCCGCCATCATAAAACCGTAATGTTCCCGTCATGAAAATCCTTGTCGCCGACAAAATCTCACAAACGGGCATCGACTACTTGAAAAAGCAGCCGGGCTTCGAAGTCATTGTGGCCATCGGCTCCAAGCCCGAGAAGGTCCTCGAGCTGGTCAAAGACGTGGACGCCATTGCGGTGCGCAGTGAGACGAAGATCACGCGGGAAGTCATCGCCGCTGCGCCCAAGCTCAAGGCCGTTGGCCGGGCGGGGGTGGGGGTGGATAACATTGATGTTGAAGCGGCTACGGAGCGGGGTGTCATCGTCATGAATACGCCGACGGGTAATACCATTGCCACGGCGGAGCTGACGTTTACGCACATGCTTTGTGGCGCACGGCCGATTGTCCAAGCCGGGGCTTCGATGAAGGCCGGGCAATGGGACCGCAAGAGCTTTTCGGGCATTGAACTCAACCAGAAGATTCTCGGTGTTCTTGGCCTCGGGCGCATTGGGGCGGAAGTCGCCAAACGGGCGCAGGCATTTGGCATGCGCGTGCTGGCCTATGACCCCTACCTCACGGCGGCCCGGGCGAAGGCGCTGAACGTCGAGATGGTCACCACCACGGATATCTTTACCCAAGCCGACTACATCACGGTGCATATGCCGTTGACCGATGACACCAAGTACATGGTGGACGAGGCGGCGTTTGCGAAGATGAAGAAGGGCGTGCGCATTTTCAATTGCGCGCGCGGCGGCATCATCAAGGAAAGCGCGCTGGTGGCGGCACTGCAATCCGGCCACGTGGCCGCGGCCGGCCTCGACGTGTTCGAAGACGAACCGCTCGCCGCCGAGCATCCGCTGCGCAAGTTGCCCAATGTGGTACTGACGCCGCACCTCGGCGCCTCGACGACGGAGGCGCAGGAGTTGGTGGGCATTGAAGTCGCCGAAGCCCTGGCCGCAGTCCTGAACGGCGGCGTGGTGCGCAATGCGGTCAACATGCCGTCGGTGGACGCCCATACGCTGGCGTTGCTCAAGCCCTATTTCACGCTCGGCGAAAAGCTCGGCGCCATTCTCCAGCAAATCGCGCCGGAGAAAATCGAAAAGCTGCGCATCACGTATTTCGGCAAGGTTTGCGAAATTGACGCGAATCCGCTCACCCGCGCCATTCAGCGGGGATACCTGCGGCGCATCAGCGGCACGGACGTCACGGACGTCAACGCGCCGTTGCGCATCCAACAACTGGGTATCGCGGTGGAGACGACGAAATCGTCGACGCCGGCGGACTACACGGACCTGGTGCAAGTGGAGGCGATTGACCACGAAGGCAAGAGCACGGTGGTTTCGGGCACGCTCATCGGCACGGCGCAGAATCCGCGCCTCGTTCATTTGCTCAATCACAGCGTCGAAGTGACGCCGAGTGGTTATCTGCTGGTGCTGCGCAACCGCGACGTGCCCGGGATTGTCGGCATGCTGGGCACGGTTCTGGGCAAGCACCAGGTGAACATTGCGAACATGTCGCTCAGCCGGGGGGACAAGAAGGAAGCGCTCGCGATTTACCAGCTGGACAGCAAACCGTCGGACGAAGCGCTCAAGGAAATCCGGAATCATCCGGCGATCCTCGGGTTGCAGGTGATAACGGTGTAGTCAGGAAGGCTGGCGGTTTTCGTAGCGCTGAGCTTTAGCCAGCGCTTCAAACCGTTTGAATATCTAAACAGCGCCGGCTAAAGCTCAGCGCGACGAAATTAGCAGGTCGTGCAAAAAAAGCGCCCGTCGGTTTTTGCAGGCCTCTCGTATTAAAACATTCCCGCCACCTTCAAGATTCCAAGCACGGCGCAGGAGACGATGAAGCAGTGCAGGAACAGATGGAAGGTGTTCGGGCCAGGAAAACCGCGGCGCACGGGAAGGAGTGAATGGGTGCCGGCGAAGAGTTGAGTGTACAGGTCGAGTTCCTTGGGGGTGGGGCCGAAGAAATACGGCTTGTACCACGAAGCGTACATGCCGAGCATGAGCATCGCCCACCACAGGACGTAAAAAATCTTGGCCCCGAGGGGAAGCGGGGCGCCCGCGTATTTCACGGCCACGGCGAGGCTGGCGGCCGCGCCACCAGTGGTGATGGCCGTGCCGATGATCGTCTTGGTCCAGCCGAGGAATTTTATCTGGGCGCGCAGATTGTTGAAGGGCGCGAGATTGACGGTGTCCTGGATGAGGAACAAAACCAGGAGGATAATTTGCAGGCCGACGAAGAGGGGTTGCATGGGGAAGGTGAGCGCTCAACGTTTAACGCTTAACGTTTAATTCTAAAGTTAAGAAATGAATTGGGGGTGGAGAATTCCGAGTTCAAATCTTGAGCTGCGGCAGGTTCGGTAGGGATAAGAAAGGCAAGTGCCCAGCGAATCAGATTTTGGGGTTTTTCTTGAGATAGAGACGGACGAGCGCGAAGGCGACGAGGCATTGGACGATTTTATCGAGGGGCTCGCGCCAAATTTCGTCGGTGAAAAGGACTTTGCGGAGGTTGGCGGCGGTGTTGCCAAAAAAGGCCGCAGGTTTGCCAAAAGCGAGGGCGGCACCGGGGGCGCTGACCGCGGCGGCAATAAAACCCAACGCAAGGCCCGTCAGGATGACGCGGGGAAAGCTTCGAAAACCGCCGCGCCGGGCGGCGAAGCCGGTAAAGGCGGCGATGGAGACTTGGGTGAAGACAAAATAGAACAAGTGGAAATTGCTGATGCCGCCGACAATCGTGGATAATACGCCCACCGCCGCGCCGGTGCGCCAGCCGCAAAGCAGGGTGACCGTAATGGTGCCAATGGCGTCCTGGTAAACGGGGGCCTTCAGATCCAGCATGA
>Ga0206896_1135_pt1 | contig 15939 bp, 7 predicted proteins | sample Alteio_BWOrgHeat_52_FD_152969 | JGI IMG/M metagenome (GOLD analysis project Ga0206896, IMG submission 152969) | Enriched cells from forest soil in Barre Woods Harvard Forest LTER site, Petersham, Massachusetts, United States -... | ecosystem: Environmental > Terrestrial > Soil > Temperate forest > O... | reverse complement strand
TCTTCCAGTCGCTTTCGGATGCGGATCTTATTCAGATCGTCGATCTGCTGGTCACGCAGCTTAATGCCAATCTTGCGCAGAAATCGATCACGATTTCGGTGGACGAGGACGCGAAGAAGTGGATTCTCGACAAGACGCTTGGCGACAGGAGTTATGGTGCGCGTCCTCTGCGTCGGGCGCTGCAGCGCTATATCGAAGACCCGCTGTCGGAGGCGCTGATCGGCGGCCAGATCATGGATCGACCGGCCTTCCTCGAGGTCTACATCATGAACAATCAACTCTTCTATCGCTCGGTGTCGAACGACAGCGAGGAGAAGACGGATGGAATTCTGCTCTACAGCGCGTAGGGTTGAATCAAGCCAAAGGAGAAGCCCCGATGACGTCGGGGCTTCTCCTTTTTTACTCAGACAAAACGTTTGCTTCAGGATCGACGCCTAGTGGCAATTCTCTGTGCCACGAAGAAGCCGAAAAACGCTGCAACAAAAGTAATGCCGCCCGCTGCCAAACCGTCCATCATTGCGCCAAGTCCGTCCTGCCCGTCATGGGGATATTGGCGTGCATAAACTAGAAACTGAGCATCGCTGACGTGACCGGCCACAAAATATGACGCGATACCGGCACCCACAAACGAGATGGCCAATTGGGCAAGAAGCGATCTGGGCCAAATAATCATGCGGTTGTCATCACGGTTACTTCTTCAACATCGATGAGATCGAGCGATGTTTGAGGGCAGGTGTTAGGATAACTGACAAACGCTGGCCGACACCAATAGGCGGATAAAGAACATGAGCGATTTATTGACGACAGAAGCCCTCACTTCCGAACAGATCATCAGCATCACGCGGCAGCACAATTATGGCACATGGCGCATCCAGAAGACGTGGAAGCCGATGCATGTGGTGGATGCGGAGGGCTGCTATTTCATTGACGCGGCGGGCAAGCGCTATCTTGATTTCTCTTCGCAGCTGATGTGCGTCAATCTTGGCCACAAGAATCCTAAGGTGATTGAGTCGATTGCAGAACAGGCTCGCGAACTGCCTTATATTGCGCCGGGGTATGCCTGCACTTCGCGGGCGAAGCTTACGCAGAAGCTGCTAGAACTGCTGCCGGAGGGGTTGGAGAAATTCTTCTTTGCTACGTCGGGCACGGAGGCGAATGAGGCGGCCTTCAAGATTGCGCGCATGTATACGGGCAAGACCAAGATTATTTCGCGCTATCGCAGCTATCACGGCTCTACTACCTCTTCCATCTCGTCTACGGGCGATCCGCGCCGGTGGGCGATGGAGCCGAGCGGCAAGGCTCCGGGGCATATCTTCGCGCCGGAGACTAACTGTTACAAGTGCCCTATCGGACATACTTATCCGAGCTGCAACGTGGCTTGCGCCGACTACATCGAGCACATGATTCAGAATGAGTCGGATGTGGCTGCGATCATTGTTGAACCGATCGTCGGCACTAATGGCGTTTTGATTCCGCCGCCTGAGTACATGCCGCGCCTCAAGGCGATCTGCGAGAAGCATGGCGTGCTCATGATTGCCGATGAAGTGATGACTGGCTGGGGACGCACCGGTAAGTGGTTCTGCGTCGATCACTGGGGGGTCAAGCCGGACATTCTCGTTACGGCCAAGGGCATTACTTCGGCCTATGTTCCGCTGGGGCTATGCGCGACTACCCGGAAGATTGCCGATTACTTTGAAGAGCATTATTTTGCACATGGCCATACTTATGAGGCGCATCCGATGACGCTTGGGCCGGCTGTTGCGACGATTGAAGAGATGGAGCGGCTGAAGCTTGTGGAGCGGGCAGCGGCGCTGGAGCCATATGTGCGTGAGAAGCTGACAGCGCTCAAGGACAAGCATCCGTCGATTGGCGATGTGCGCGGCATGGGTCTCTTCTGGGCGGTTGAGCTGGTCAAGAATCGCGAGACCAAGGAGCCCTTCAACTCGATGCGCGATAAGATCGATGGGACTCCGCTGGTGGTCGATCAGGTTGCTGCGAAGATGATGGGCATGGGCGTGGCGCAGCAGGCGTGGGTTAGCCACTTTGTGATTGCTCCGCCGCTGATTGTTACGGAGGCTGAGTTGGATAAAGGCATTGGCGCCATGGACGAGGCGTTGGCGATTGCCGACGCGCTCGTGGAGTAATCATTTCATCGTGAACCGGCTGATGTCACTGGGCTTCAGCTGGTTCACGAATCGGCACCGGCGATAGACTCATCAGCAGCGCATAGACAAAGCCTGCGACGAAAAAGCCTACGAACCATGAGTAGTCATATAGAAAACCTAGTGACGGAACCCAGATACCGATGATGGCTACAAAAACTCCGATAACCAGGGCGACGATTGCTCGTGGGTTGATGCCTTTCGAATAGTGATAAATGCCCTCGCGATGATAGAGGGAGTGAATCGATAACTTAGTTCTTCGGATAAAGAAGTAGTCAGTGACCATAATTCCGGCGACGGGGCCTAACAGGCCTCCGTAGGCGACGAGCCAGCCGATGTATTTGTCTGGATTTTCCATCAGCTTCCAGGGGCGAATGGCCAGGCCGAGAAATCCGGTGATCATACCTCCGGTGCGGTAACTGATCAGGCGTGGATAGAGATTCGAAAAGTCATTGGATGGCGAGACTACGTTGGCGCCGATGTTGACGTTGAGTGTGGCGACGAGGATTGCGATGAGTGCGATGAAGGCGATGCCGGGCTGATGGAATCTTCCGAGAAGCGTGATGGGGTTCCAGATGGGTTCGCCGAAAAGCACTACGGACGCCGAGGTGACGGAGATGCCTACGAAGGTGTAAAGCGTCATTGCGACGGGAAGGCCGAAGCCCTGGCCGACGATCTGCGCGCCTTGCGATTTGGAATAGCGGGTGAAGTCGGGGATGTTCAGCGCGAGGGTTGCCCAGTAACCTACCATGCCTGTCAATGCGGGAAAGAAGACCGGGAGAAATTCACCCCATGAGTGGAACCTGCTGGGCGTGGATAACATCGATCCGAAGCTGCCTGCTTTGATACGCACCCAGATGAGCAGTGCCGCGGCCATCACGAACATGAAGGGGGCTCCGAAGCCTTGCAGAAAACGGATGGATTCGACGCCGCGCCAGACCACGATCATGTTGAGCAGCCAGAAGCTGAGGAAGCAGGCCCATAGCGCCCATTCGACATGTGCCACGGAAGGCCATACGACGAGGATCATGGAGTGGATCGCGGTGCCGCCGATCCACGTCTGAATGCCGAACCATCCGCAGGCAACGAGAGCACGCAGGAGAGCGGGAATGTTGGCGCCGCGCACACCGAAGGGCGCGCGGATGAAGACCGGAAATGGAATGCCATACTTCGCACCGGCGTGAGCGTTGAGCAGCATGGGAATCAGCACGATGAGATTGCCGAGGAGCACGGTGCCGACGGCCTGCTTCCAGTCCATACCCTTGGCTATCAACGATGAGGCGAGCTGATAAGTGGTGATCTCCATTGACATGGAGAACCACAGCGCGACGTAGTTGTAGGTGCTCCAGGTGCGGTGGGCGCGGGTGGTCGGGGCGAGGTCGGCGTTGGTGAGCGACGGATCGATTTCCCTGCGTGCTGCTGTGCTCAATGCTCCTCCGGAAAGGTGGGTTGCAGGTGCTTCAACTGAATGACGGGAAGTGCTGGATGAGTCTCTGAAAATATCGCAAAGCGAGCCGGACAGCAATGAAATTGTGCATCCGTCTTCGATCACGTGACCCGCGCAATATCTTATGAGGAAACAATTGCTTTGCGCGTCGATCCGCGATATGAAGAAGACATGCGGAAGACAAAATCGGTATTGGCTGGATTATTTGCTGCGGCTTCGCTGCTGCTGACTGTTGGAGTTCAGGCACAAGTTCCGTTGAAGGAACGGCCGGCCAGGCTGATTGTGCGCAATGCCAAGCTGTTTACGATGGCTCCCGGCCGGAAGGAAGTTGTGACCGGCTATCTGGTGGTCGATGCGAACGGCAAGTTTTCCGCGGTGGGAGCGGGCGAACCGCCTGCGGAATTCAAGGCGGCGCAAACGTGGGATGCCGGCGGCCATTGGATTCTTCCCGGCTTTCTCTCTGCGCACAGCCACTTGTGGCAAGCAGCATTTCGCGGCATTGCGGCGGATAAGACTCTGCCGGGATGGATTGATGGGCTCTATAACCAGAGGGCCAGCAAATCCACTCCGGAGGATTTTTACTGGTTTACTCTCGATGGCGCGCTTGACCACTTGCAGCATGGAATTACATCGGCCTACAACTTCAACTATGGCGGGACGCATTGGGGACTCTGCAAGGAGAACGACTGCGACGAGCTGGAGTACAAGGCGGAGATCGAGTCCGGCATTCGCTTTGTGCACGGCTATCAGCAGGACCAGATAACCGACACCGACAAGCTGCCTGAGGCCAGGGCTCGCCTTAAAGCGTTCATGGATTGGCTGTCTGCGCAGCCTCGCTCGACTCAGCTGATCAGCGTGATGCTGAACGGCAGTACTTCGTTCAACACCACATACGATCAGGCGCTTGCTGAGAAGGCTCTGATGGATGAGTTCCATATAGGCAACCAGAGCCACTATCTTGAGCCTCCGGACACCGTCGAGGCAGAGCGCGGCAAGTTCAAGTGGTTTGTCGATAGCGGATTGCTGGGTTCGAAGGATCTTTACTTCGGCCACTTCATTCATGCCAATGACGAAATACTTGCCAAGGTTGCCGCGGCACACAGCGGCATGAGTTGGAATCCGCTTTCGAATGGGCGGCTGGCGTCAGGGGTTGCGGATATTCCCAAGTATCTCAAGATGGGCATTCGCGTTGGCATGGGCGTGGATGGCGAGGCCAGTGCGGACCTTGCCGATCCATTCGAAAACATGCGCACGGGCCTCTATGCGATTCGCGATAAGTACGAAGACGCAACGATCATGAGTCCTTACGACGTGCTGTTTTTGCACACTATGGGTTCGGCGGATGTTATGGGAGCAAAGGATAAGCTGGGAAGCCTGGAGCCGGGCAAGTTTGCCGACTTTCTCGTGGTTGATCCGACGCGGTTTGGGACGGTCTTCGACCCCTACGCGAGCCTGGTTCTGGTCGCCGGAGAACGCGATCTGGAGCGAGTGTATGTGGGAGGCGAACTGAAGGTCGATCACGGCAGACTGGTTGGCCAGGATATGGGTAAAGTGCAGTCGGAGACCGATAAGCGCTCTGCGGCGACGATGAAGTAGGCATACGCGTCCCGCGCTTCTTTTGGAAACTCATCCATTTGGTGGAAGCGTGCTTCACTTCGGCTTGGTAGCCTCGTGCGCATGACGATACCGACCGAACCGATTGGCAGCATTCCCCGTCCTCCGGAACTCATACAGGCTAATGCGTCGTTTCAATCCGGAGGCATCTCTGCCGAAGAGCTGAACGCGATCGGCACTGCCGCTCTGCAAGACACCATCCTGCGGCTTGAACAGACTGGTTCGCCGTGCTGACGGATGGCGAGCAGACCAAGCCCAGCTTCGCGACCTATCCACTCAGCGGACTGACTAACCTGGCCTCGGATGGAGTCGTAATTCCCTTCGCGGACGGGCATCAGCGGCAACTGCCTCGATTGACGAGCGGACCTTTTCGCTATGGTGTCCATGCGGTCAGCTATCTCATGTCGGCTCGTGCTTTCACGAGCCGTCCGGTGAAGCAGGCGGTCATTTCGGCTTCGGCGCTGAGTTTGTTGTATCCCAGCGAAGGTATCGAGGGCTTCTCGCGCGAGGCGTTCGTTGCTGACCTGCTTAATGAAGCTGAAGACGATATTCGCGGGGCTCTGAATGCCGGCGCAGCCAGTGTCCAGATTGACTTTACCGAAGGACGGCTTTCGCTGAAGCTGGACCCCTCGGGAGGGCTGCTGGGAGATTTTGTCGCCCGGAACAACCAGGTGCTGGATCGATTTTCTGCTGCGGAGCGGGCGAAGATCGGGGTGCATGTGTGCCCTGGGGGAGATCGCGATTCGACCCATTCAGCAGATGTTGACTATGCGGGCCTGCTGCCGACGTTGTTCAAGATGAACGTGGGACGATTTTATCTGCAGATGGCGAGCGAGCCGGATCGGAAGCGCGTTTTGCAGATTGTCAGTGAGTTGATGACGCCGCGGCATTTGGTCTTCGTTGGAGTGGTCGATCCGATTAACCCTTCCGTCGAAAGCGCGGAAGAGGTTCGTGACCGGGTTCTGGAAGCTGCGGCCTTTCTTCCTCTGCAACAACTTGGAACAACGGATGACTGCGGCTTTGCTCCATTTGTGGATGATACTTCGACGGCTCGTGAAACTGCATTTCGAAAGATTCTCGCCAGGGTCGATGGCACTGCCCTTGCAGCGAAAGCTTTGGGCGTCTGATCTGTGCTGCGGCGCAGTTCCCCCCGGTGCCAGGATGAATCTTCTTAGGGATAGTTACTGTTTACTGCAATGCTAACGATTTGCAGGGTGTCGACTAATGAACAAGTAGTAAACGGTGGTAACTCCAGCGAGATTCGGTACGCTAATTTTTGTTTTGACTTGGCTTTATAAGCGTGTTACTTTCAATTTTCCAAACGGGGACCTGTCTTTTGCCAACTTGTCTCGGATGATTGGAGTGACGTTATCGCCGCTCTATTTTCGCTTGCACTAATCGGCGACTCACATGGCAGTATCTCCGCATGATTCTTGAGCGTCAGTATTTTCGGAATCTTGCTTTTTGATTGTCTCCCTTCTTGTCGCGTGAATGCATAAGCATTTTGCGTGATCCAGGCGGTTTGATTGAGCCTGGCAAGTGTCAAAATTTCTGCTGTGGGTTCCTGCCCTCTGTTTGGAGAATGCGCATGATCGGTCATACATGGGTTCGCGTTTCTGGATTTATTGCCTCGGCTTCTTTCATGCTCTTATCTTGCAGCCCCGGTGTTGTGTGGGCGCAATCAACGGAAAGGTCGCAGAGCGGCACGACGCCACCCCCTTTTCTTGTAGCTCCTTCATTTGCGCTCGCCGGTGTTCACACCAGCGTTGCGACAGGCGATCTAAACCGGGATGGCAAGCCGGACCTGATAACAACTAATGAAGCTGCGGGCAATGTTACGGTGTTTCTGGGTACGGGGGAGGGCAAGTTTGCAACTGGTGTTGATTACCCTGCCGGGCCGCACCCGGGTTCCGTAATTGTGGCAGATATCGACGGCGACGGCAGGCCTGACGTTATTGTCGTCAATACATTAGAGGGAACGGTAACCGTATTGTCAGGCGGCGGCGATGGCCGGCTGCAACTGAAACAAAGTTATGCGATTGGCTTCACTCCTGCGTTCATTGCAACCGGTGACCTCAACGGCAACGGGAAAACCGATGTGGTCGCGGTATCGAAATCGGGTAGGGCCCTCGCGGTTTTATCCAATGACGGCAAAGGGAACCTTGTAGCGAAAGCGCCTATCCTGCTGTCGAAGGAAGCGACGTCCCTCACCATTGCGGATTTTAACAATGACGAACATGCCGATCTCGCCCTAGCAAATGCAGATGGAACAGTAAACATTCTGCTTGGCATGGGCAATGGAACGTTTCGTTCAGGTCATGACGTACATGTAGGCTCAGGTACGATGTCGTCGATTGTGGCCGCGGATTTCGATAAGGACGGCAAAGTTGATCTAGCGGTCACCCGTCCGGATCAAAGGCTGGTGTCCGTTCTTATGGGCAAAGGCGACGGAGAATTTGCGCCTGCCGCACACTATCCGGTTGGAAATAATCCTGTATCGGCGGTTGTAGCCGATGTCGATGGAGACGGAGTTCCAGACCTGGTCGTAGTCAACCGAGACAGCAACAGCTTCAGCGTTCTCGGCGGCTTTGGGGACGGCAGCTTCAAGACCTCGCAGGACTTTGTTGTGGGCAAGGAACCCGTCGCGCTGGCTGCCGGCGACTTTGATGGCGATGGCCGCATTGATCTGGCGGTACTCAATTCTTCGTCGCAGACGGTGAGCGTCCCGCTAGGGAATGGGGACGGCACCTTCCGCGCGGCTCGCACCTACGCTGCTCAGTTTCGCCCGCGCAGCATCGCATCGGGTGATCTCAATGGCGATAACAAGGCCGACCTCGTGGTAACTAACTACTGTGGGTCGGATGCCGCATGCAGCAAGGGGGGCTCTGTCTCCATCTTTCTCGCGAGCGATGGCGGAGGGTACAGGCTCTCGTCCAGCTACCCTCTCGGTTCGGGCCCATCATCGGTTGCGTTGGCTGATCTCAACGGCGACAAGATTCTCGATATCATCGCGCTCAATCGAGACGACAAGACGGTCACGGTTCAGCTCGGTTTGGGAGATGGAAGCTTTCAGCAGCCATTTACGTTTTCAGAGCCGGAAGCGCCGGTGGCATTCGCAGTGGGCGACTTTAATCACGACGGAAAGCCTGATCTGGCGATTGTCGGCGATTGCGGAGAGGAGAAATGCTCCCAACCGGGCACCCTCGATATTCTCATTGGGTCAGGTGACGGAAGCTTCCACAGCACCCAGATCTATCCGGTAGGTTATTCTCCATCTTCTGTCGCTATCGGTAGTTTGAATAAGGGTTCGAACGTCTCGATCGTTGTTGCGAATCGATGCGGCAAAGATGCCTCATGCAAATCGTCCGGCACAGCTTCCATTTTTCTTGGAGATGGCAAAGGCAAGTTCCAACAGGGCTCTGACCTTGGGCTTGGAGCCAGCCCGTCGTCGATCTCTCTCACGGATTTGAGCGGCCGAGGAATGCTGGACCTTGCGGTTTCCCGATCAGGAGACAACACGCTGGCTCTGTTCCGCGGCAATGGCGATGGCTCGTTTCACGCTCCGGTTTCGTACAAGGTCGGAGCCGGACCGCGTGCGATCGCAGTCGCGGACTTTAATGGGGACGGCGTTCCAGACGTAGCCGTAACCAACTATACCGACGCAACGGTCAGCGTCCTATTTGGAAATGGCGATGGCACGCTTCAATCTGCTGCGAACTTCCCGGTTGGATCCGGACCGGATTCGCTGACTGTGATCGCGGGCACGGGTGGTCGCCACGCGAGTCTCGCGACAGCCAACGGCAACAGTGAATCTACGACACCGGGAACAGAGATCAGCGTCCTCACCAATGTCCATTCAGAGGTCAATCCGGAATTCACCACGGCCACGACAACTTTGGCGGCACCCACACCTGCAACCGTAAACGGCGTGGTCACCTTCACCGCAACCGTGAATCCGCCAGTTGGGACCGAGTTTGGAACGCCGACCGGCACCGTCACGTTCAGCGCTGTCGCGGTAGGAACCACTCCATCGGTAAATCTGGTTTGTTCCAATGCCACTATCGCAGTCACGACCGTTGCTCTGGACTCGAATGGGAGTGCGGCTTGCCAGACAGACGTTTTGCAAGCCGGAAGTTACACCGTTACAGCTGCCTACAATGGCGATCCGACTTATGCGGCAAATACCTCAGCCCCCATAACTCAAGTCGTGAACAAGGCGGCGGCGACTCTAGCGCTAACAGCGTCACCGGCAGCCCCATATACCGTTGGAGGTTCGGTAACCTTCAAAGCCACGATTCCAACTATCGCTCTTACACCTGTTACGCCAGCGGGCAAAGTCAGCATCAATATCAATGGCACTGCTCCGGCCGGATGCTCAAGCCTCGATGTATCCAGCGGATCTGTGAGTTGTAACTATAAGTTTCCGAGCGTGCAGACTTATTCCGTTCAGGCCGTCTATGTCGGCACGGACAATAACTTCACTATTACAAATTCCAACACGCTGGCTCCGACCGTTGGCAAAGCTACTGCTACAATCCACCTGGCTTCCGTGCCCAATCCTTCGTCGGTCAATCAATCGGACGCTCTCACGGTAACCGTGACGCCGCCGACCGGGGGTGCAGTACCTACCGGAAACGTCACCTTCAGCGCTGTCGCTCTAGGAACTAGCCCGGCGGCAAATCTGGCATGCTCCAATGCCACTACCCAACCGGCGACCGTGTCGCTGAACTCCAGCGGAACCGCGACCTGCGACACACAGACTCTGCTGGCGGGAAGTTATACCGTTTCCGCTGCGTATGCCGGAGACGGTTCGTATAGTGCCGGCAATTCAAATTCCGTGACGCAGGTAGTGAACAAGGCGGCGGCAACACTGGGGCTCTCGGCATCGCCTGCGGCTCCGTATTCCGTCGGCAATACTGTGACCTTGACCGCCAGCCTTTCGACAATCCCTCTGTCGCCGACCGCGCCGACAGGGACAGTGACCATCAACATCAACGGAGCGGCTCCGACCGGTTGTTCAAATCTCAGCATCACCAGCGGAACGGCATCGTGCTCGTACAAGTTCACGCTTGCGCAGTCTTACGTAGCTCAGGCTGTCTACGTGGGCACGGATAATAACTTCGCTATCACCAGCTCAACAAACCTAACTTTGCCAGTTGGGAAAGCGACTACTCAGAATACTCTGAGTTCTGCGACCAATCCCTCATCCGTGAATCAGTCCGTGGCTCTTACAGTAACTGTTACGCCGCCGAGCGGGGGTACAGCGCCTGTGGGATCCGTTCAGTTTTTCATGTCTGGAACTCCCATTCCCTGTGTTGGCGGGAACGCCGTCTCACTCGCTGGTGGAACCGCAACCTGTAACTACGCATTCACCACTGTCTCATCCGGCGTTCCCATTACTGCGACCTACAGCGGCGATACGAATTACCCCTCGGGGGCCGCCACTCCGACTGTGAATCAGGTCGTCAACAAGTCCGGAACTTCGACAGCTCTTACCTCGGCTCCAAATCCTTCCGCGGTCGACGCAACTGTGGCTTTCACCGCTACCGTAACACCAACTTTCTCAGGGGCAGCCAAGCCTGGAGGATCAGTAACATTCACCGACACCACGACCGGGACTACATTGTGCCCGCCAAACGTCGCTCTCGCGAGTGGAACCGCTGCATGCAATGCGTCTTTCGGGTCGAGTGGGCCTCACCAAATCGTCGCAACGTATGGTGGAGACGGATCTTTTTCGTCGAGCCCGTCGACCCCGTACCAGCAGAGCGTTGGCAAAGGAAACCCCATAGTTACTCAGAAACCAACGTCTCAGAATCCCTCAGCGGTGAATCAGTCGGTGACATTCACTGCGACGGTGGCGTCAAGTTCCTCTACTTCCACGGCACCGAGCCCAACGGGGACAGTCACATTCAGCTACACAGTGAGCGGCGTAACAACGAACATTTGCCAAAATACTCAGACTCCCACCACGAAAGGCACGCCAACAACCTTCTCTTGCGCTGCGCCATTGTCGAGTGCGGGAACTTTTTCCGTGGTCGCGAGTTACGGAGGTGACACCAATTTCAACGCGGCCTCCTCGGCAACTCAAGGTCAGACAGTACAGAAGGCGACTACTACTGTCACTGGGCTTGCAGCGAGTCCCTCCCCATCCTTCGTGAACCAGTCGATCCGTTTTTCGGCGCAGGTGAATACGGTACCCAGTGATCAGGGGTTGACTCTTCCAACTGGAATGGTGACCTTCTCAAACGGGGCGACTCAGTTGTGCCAGGTAACTCTCGTTGGAGGAGTTATTCCAAGTCCGTCTCCTTGTACGGGTGTCCTCGGTGCGGCGGGAAGTTATAGTAACATCACAGCGACTTATGGCGGCGATGGTAATTTCCAGGCGAGCCCAGCGTCGGCCCCCTTCTCTCAAACGGTCCAACCGGCGCCAACCGTTGTCACTATTACGTCCGCGACTCCGACGAGCGTGGTCTCCCAACCGGTTCTGTTTACTGCAACGGTAGCCCCGCAGCCCGGCTTCGTCGGGGCTATCGTACCGAGTGGCACTCTGACATTCTCCCTGCCTCCCGGAACCGCCAACCCATGCACTCCGCTGACTCCGCCGGGGACTGGGACGAGCCCGAACCCTACGACCTGCGCTCTGGCGTTTCCAGCACCTGGCGGCCTGATCACGGTGGATTCCACTTACAACGGTGATCCTAACTTCCAGCCCAGTACCGGTTCTATCTCTCAGGCGGTCCAGGACTTTAAGCTGGCTTTCACAGTAACCTCAACGGGAATTCTGCCTTACAGCGGCACAGTTTATCTAAGCCAGGGTTCGATCTCCAGTGGGGATCCATTCAACTCCGTCAAGATTTTGCTGAAGGCCAGTCCGACCAATGCGTATGGCTTCGGCGACCAGCTCAAAGCAACTTGCTCTGTCAGTGATTCAACCGGTGTGACTGTAACCAACGTTACGTGCGCGCCTACACCGTCCTCCGGAACGCTGCCTGGTGACGGTAGCGCGGCCGCGAGTTTGTCCTACACCCTGACGGCCGCGTCTACGGCTCCAGTGGGACCATACACGCTGACTGTTACAGCAGCGGATGTGACCACGCCGACGCTTTCGCACTCGACAACTTTGGGCGTGATCGTGCTGCAGACAGCGCCTGCTAGCGTGTCCTCTACAGGCTCTACTTCAGTGACGATTACTACGGCAAACACCGTTGATCTTGGGTCGCTGTCATGCAGCAGCGCCGTGGGTGGCGTGGTAGCCATTAATGCAGACGGAACTTTCACGGCCACATCTCTGAAGGCATTGGGGTTGACCTGCAGCAACTTTGCGGCTGGAAGTGGTACGAATGTTTACACGTTTACGATCAGCGCAAATCAAACGACGGCAGCTCAAAGATCGAGGCCAGGCAACATTGCCGTCGCAGCAATGCTGGGTAGTCCACTGATTCTGCTGTTTGGGCTATTGTCCGGAACCAAGTCGCGACGAAAGTCTATCTACCGGCTCTTCGCGTTGTTAGTGCTTTGCTACGCCGGACTGCAAAGTATCGGCTGTGGTGGCGGATTCAAGGTTCCGCCAACAACTACCGCGACCGGATCATACGATTTGCAGATTGTGTCTACGGCAGGTGGGACTACCACAACCGTAGCGATTGTTGCGCTGAATGTCGGCCATTAGTCCATTGGGCACTAGTCCATTGATTGATCAAGCCGACCGACGCCTTTCATCATCACCGAATTTAGGACGAGACATGACAAACCGCATACTAGTTATCTTCTCTACCTGGCTGGCTGTAAGTGTGGCGACTGTGGCGCAGATCAATTGTCCAACCACACCCCCGGCAAATACTCAGCTCAAGCTTGTTTGCCTGGTTCCCTTCCAGAGCAACTCCGGCGTCAATGGACTTGCGCTCAATGGCCCCATAGGCGCACAGCTCAGCCAGTTGCCATTGCCTGCGCTTGTTTCCGGCATCGTTACGTATTCGGATGCTAAGGGTAACGAAATTCCTTATTACAACCTTGGTCCGATCATTCTAGATCGTCCAGAAACTGTGCGACGCGGTCGACTTGTGCTTGGGTTCGGATTTCAACAGTTTGACTTTAACAGTCTCGACGGAATCAATCTTGACTCGGTACCGTTCACATATTCGCTCTCCGGCGGCACCGGAGATAACCAATACACCGAATACATCGCGCAACAGCAGCACATCAGTTTTAAGTATGACCAATATTTGATGCTCGCAAGCTATGGACTTACGCATTCAACCGATGTGACAGTCCTTGTGCCCATTGCCAGGGTTTCAGTGGGCGCCGGAACCTTGCCAGGTGGATTGGGATACATTGTTTTTCAAGACCCTTTGCGGAATCGCCCATTTAATCCAACGGTCAACTATTTCCACGGATCAGCGACTGGCGTTGGAGATGTGTTGATAAGCGCGAAGCATGTTCTATGGAACGGGGGAGAAACGGAACGAACCTCGGTTGCCGCCGGGGGCACACTTAGAGTTCCCAGCGGGGATGCGCAGAATTATCTTGGCTCCGGCGCCTTCGGCTTCAATGTATTTGGACTTATCGCTTATAAAGCTCGATTTTCGCCACATGCCAAGATTGCATATCAATGGAACAGCAGTTCAGACCTCCTCAAGCTTCCTGGAGCCACGGACACTAAATTGCCAGGTGGTTTTCAGACTGCAGCCGGATTGGATGTGAGACTCAACAGAAAACTTACATTGGCAGTTGATTTTCTCGGAAATGAGTTCGTCAATTCCCCATCGTTTCAACAAGTTCCGACGGACATCCCCTACAATACTCCGAGCGGAACAACACCTGTTTCGGGCGTAAAGGTAGTCTCACATACTTATACGACGGCCAACCTAAGTACCGGAGTCAAATGGAAGCCCTTTAAGAGCCACGAATTGATCCTGTATGGCAACGTCCTGACTCAACTTAACAATGTGGGATTGCGCAGCGATATCGTGCCTTCCGGCGGGATTTCTTATAGCTGGGATTTCCGGAAATAAGTGCGCAGTTGGGATATGTGATAGCTCCACGCAGGCAGCAGTCGCGGCCGGTGTGGAGAGTTATTGTGAAGAGAGCTTTGAGCTCTGGGCACCCCTACGTTGTCGAGACTTTGTTATTGACTGAACTTACGGCTGCCTGTTGCTACTCAGCGCCTGCTCTTATGGTCCACGATCCACGTGTCGCCTGACTTGGCGAACTTCAATGTCACATCGGTTGGACGTTTCTTGTCTCCGTCGACGGTCAGATTTTCGGTGCAGTCCCACTCGGCCTCGGATCCATGAATCGTAAGCGCGTTCGGTGAGCAGTTTTCCCCTACCTTTGAAAGGCTTAAGACTGAACCCAGTTGCGGATAGTCCGAAGCATGGGAGCGCCACGCTTTATCAACTCTGTCCATCTTTCCGCTGTTATACGCTGCCAGAAAGTTCTTCAGGGCGTCTTGAATACCTTGTTTATCTGCGGCGGTGGTATCTACCGGTTGCGGCTTGGGAACTTCGGGCTGAGGGGTGGGATGAGTTTCGACAGGAGGGGGTGTCGGCTTAGCGGCAATTGTCACGTCGACAGTCTTGAGTAGAACCGAGCCGCCAGCGTTATTTGCGTAAAGCTTGTATTGAACCTGGCCGGTCTTCGTGGGATAGGCGTCGGTTGAGCCATTGAGGTCGGCAAAACTGCTGCCAGTTACGCCGTCCCCTTCGATTCTCACAGAAGTGGCGCGAGCCACCTGCCAACTTAGCCTGACCTTGTCACCGCTGGTGATTGAGGAATGATCGACTTCGAGAGTCCCGGTCGGCGGGAGAGCCACCAGCTTTCCGTCAAAGTCGGTGATCTTTCCAGCAACGATACCTATCGCCGCGTTGGTGATTGGGGTGTACCCGTCGAGCGAGATATCGATGTGATGCTGCGCCAGACTTAGATCTTTGATTTCCATCGCGCCGGTGACCTGGTCGGCCCTTCCTTTATCGGCGCCGTCAAGCTTGACGGCTGCTCCGGGAAGAGTGTGAATTACCAGGTTGCCGAGGTTCGCGGCCGGCAACGCGAGGGGCTTTAATTCAAACGGATCTTCCCTATCTTTATTGTCCGCGATGGTAACTTTGTGAACGGCCTCTCCGTATCCCTTTGCTGAATAGACAATCGTGCGAGTACCGCCAACCTTCACGGGAATCTTTTCGCCCTTGTGCTTTTGACCAAGGTTGACGCCATCCACGGAGACCGTGAATTCATCGAGGTTGCCCGACAATTTCAGCATCGCGGACTGACTCGCCGCCATCGGAGTTGGCAAGACAAAAGCTGTCGTCTGACCTTCATCTACGTCGACTGTATATGTCGTGGATGTGAATCCTGCCTGAGAGAATTCAATCTCCGGCTTCTTAGATTTCACATCGAATATAAGTGTGCCGCTGTCACCGCCGGTTTGTGGAGCTCCCTTATCGATCGAAATTATGGCTCCTTTGGGAACACTCGTCACTCGGAGTCGAGTCTTGCCGATTGACGGCGGGGGTGGAACATGACTCGTACTTACCTTCCACGCGATGAAGCCGCCAACCGCCAACACAACGACACATATCGTGGCGACTAACCAGATAGGCACGCCACGACGCCGATCGAGGGACTTGTCGAGATCGTCTAGAGAGATTGCGGAATCGGGTTTGCGTACGGCTTCGTTGGCGACCTGTCCGATTCGCTTCCAATCTGCCTGTTGGGTGGCGT
>Ga0206896_1134_pt1 | contig 16117 bp, 14 predicted proteins | sample Alteio_BWOrgHeat_52_FD_152969 | JGI IMG/M metagenome (GOLD analysis project Ga0206896, IMG submission 152969) | Enriched cells from forest soil in Barre Woods Harvard Forest LTER site, Petersham, Massachusetts, United States -... | ecosystem: Environmental > Terrestrial > Soil > Temperate forest >... | reverse complement strand
ATCGTTTGAATATTAGTTCCCCGCCATCGGCATTTTCAGAAATTTTTCCATTGGCCCGATGGCGCCTGCGGCGGCCAAATGATGGCGGACCATCGTCCCGCCGGATCCGGCGGGTGGTCCCCAGGCCCCTGACGGAAGTTGGATTATGGCCTGGGCGACCGACTGGGGACGCGGGACCCGGACAGCCCGGGAAGTTCCTAAGGGGCTGCCAGCGCCGGTACATTTCCGGAAGTGGCAAATCCGGGGTAACATTCAAATTCAAGTTGGGAGAATTCCCGACGGCATAGGCAACGAAAATCGTCGCGTGGTTGTTCCCCTAATTCGCGGTCGGCGCGGGCTGAGCACTGGCGGGTGCCGGCGGTTGTACAGGGGGCGACGTCGAATCAGTACCGGGAGCCGAAGGTGCAAACGGTTGCGCGGGTGCGCTGGGTTCCGGAGCAGGCGAAGTCGGTGGAGTCGGCATGGTGGGCGGCGTTGGCATGGTGGGAGGTGCCGGCATAACTGGCGGTGCGGGCATGGCTGGTGGTACCGGCATTGAGGGCGGCGCCGGCATGACCGGGGGCGACGGCATCGCGGGTGCGGGCGGCATCGATGGAGCGCCCGGCAATACAGGGGGCACGGCAGTTTGCGGCGTGGCCGGAGCACCGGGGTCAATGGGGGTGTATCCAAGGTAACCAGGATTTCCGGGGGAACTGGGAAATCCCGGATTTGAGTTTGGATTGTTACTGCCAGGCGCCGGACTGGCAGGGCTGACTGGAGTGTTGGGGAAGGCCGGCTTTCCGGTAACAGGCGTCGTGCCCGGAAGCACGGGGAGAGTGGAAGCGGCGGCGGCCATCAGCGCGCAGAAAGCGGCTGACGCACAAGTGGCAAGGGCAATTTTATAGGCGATTTTCATAAGGAGAACCTTCACCGGGAAGCAGAGTCGCTTCCCAATTTGATTCTCCCATTCTATCGATCCGGAACCATGATCGCCATGGGGCCTTCACCCGCCGGTGCCGGCACTGGTGCCAGTGCCAGGCGCGGGGGCGGGATTACCCGTTCCGTTGGGTGGAGCAGGTGTTCCAGGGAGGGTGCTTGTATTATTGGGCTCCGACGGCTGGGCCGGAGAGCCGGGCAATGTGCTGGTACCCGCCGGTGGTTGTGGCATCACGGGCGGCGTTGGCATCGTTGGCGGCGGAGGCATCACTGGTGGCGGTGGCATCGTTGGCGGTGGCGGCATGGTTGGTGCACCAGGCAGAGCAGGATAGGGCCCCGGACTATTGGGATTTCCCGGGAAACCGGGATTATCGGTGGTACCGGGAAAGCCCGGACTACCTGTCCCGTTGGGAAATCCGGGAGTGCCCGTCGTACTGGGAAAACCCGGATTGGGATTGGGCGCCGCAGGGCTGGAGGGCGTGGCCGGACTTACCGGTGTGTTGGGAAAGGCTGGCGTTCCCGGCGGCGGCGTGGAGCCCGGCGGCGGGGCCAGAGTCGAACCGGCAACATAAATGATGGCGCAAAAGACGGCCATCAAGGCAATCACGAGGAAATATTTGCGTCTTTCTTTCATGGCAGAAGTTCCATGGGAGGCGGGATTGTTTCCGCAATGGAATTGAGCAAGATAAACTCCACGAGCGCCATTTTCCATGGGGGACTTCACCCCCGGGGACGATCCACCGGGCTTGCCAGAGGCTTGAAGCATTTGCATCCTCCCCATTAATTTTAACCCGAAACTCCGCATCAACAATTACTTGCGCGCCCGAGGCGCATGACCTAGAAATTGCCATGGTTTCGATTTTTAAAGGTTGGCTGGCCCCCAAACCGGACGAGGGAACTGAACGGGCACTGCCACCGGGGCAGGTGCGGGTGCGCCGGTTGCAAGCGGCGCTGTTTTTGACGGCGCTGCTGGCCTTCTGGGCTTTTGCCATGCTCTGTCTTTCCCTGGGCGAAAACAGCCGCAATTCGGACGAGGCCGATGGATTGCTCGAAGCCCGCGATATGGCCCAAGGGAACGTGTTTCTTTCGGGCTGGGTCGTGAATGGCGATTCATTTTACACCTCTTATGTGCCTTTTGGCGCGGCCCTGATTCGCCTGTTTGGCTATTCATCCGTCGTCATTCCCGTGGTGTCGTTTTTCACCTATGCCCTCCTGGTGGCCGGGGCGCTGATGGTGGCGGGGCGGCGCGGCGTGTCTCGCGGCAGCGTGGCGGTGGTGCTATTTCTCTTTCTGGGACTGCTGACACCGTTCCAAGCCTGGGTTTATTTTTTCTTCAACACGCATACGGCCACCATCGCCTATGCGCTATTTGCCCTGGCGGCTCTGCGGGCGGGATTGGAAGCGGCCCGGCCCGGGTGGCGGATCTTTTGGTTTTTCCTGTTTGGCGCGATCCTGCTGATTGCGGCCATGGGTGATCCCTTTGTGGTTTATTTCTGTATTCTGCCGCTGCTGGCGGCGGGGCTCGTCGTGGTGCTGCGGACGGGAGGGTGGAAAATTGGCCTGGCGATCGCGGGCATCGCCATCGGCGCGGTTCTGCTGTCGAAGCTGGGGGTGCATTTCTTGGCGACGCGCGGCTTCACCATAACGCCGGTGCAGGCTTCGCTCCGGGATTATTTTGCGCCGCTGGGGCGGCTGCCGACAAATTTGCGGATTTACCAGGAATGTTTTCAGGCGCTGGCGGGGGTCGATGTGCCGGGCTGGCCGGTGTTTTCGTTCGGGCTGACGGTCTTGCGTCTTGGCGTGGGCCTGGGCGCAATTCTGCTGACGGTAAAACTGCTCTTTTCCAAAACCGTGACCAACCGCAATGCCTATTATTTCGATGCGATTTTGCTCACCGGGATTTTGGCGAATCACGCGGAGTTCCTGGTTTATTCCTGGATTTTCGGCGTCGGCGAGTCCCGTTACCTGTTTCCCAGCGTGGTGTTTGCCGCGGTCCTCGCCGCGCGGCGCTTCGCACCGGCGCTCGACGATGGCTGGCATCGCCTGGGCTGGGGATGGCGGGCGGTGTTTCTCCTTCCGGGCGCCGCCGGCATGTTGCTGGCGCTGGGGCCGTTGTGGCGGGTGAGCCAAACCCGGGTCAATGAACCCGAACGCACCCTGGTGCGCTGGCTGCTGCACGAGGATCTGCACTCCGGCTTTGCCGCCTACTGGCAGAGTAACGTCATTCGCGCGCTCTCCGCCGAGCAGGTGCAAATGGCCCCGGTGTACCGCAGCGTGGATCTAAAACTGTCGCCCTATGTCTTTTTGGCGAAAGCGGACTGGTTCAACCAGCCAAAGAATTTCCTTGTTTACGGCGACGAGACGGAGCTGGGAACGGCAGCCGTGGCCACCCTTGGTCCGCCCAATGAAGTCCATGACGTGGCGGGATTCCAGGTGCTCATTTGGAACCACGACATTCATCAACAACTGGAGCAACCCGGCGACGTGCGCCTGCGTTTCCCCCTCGATTTGACGCAATACGCGCTGTCGGTATCGCCGGAAATGACGAAAAGCGCGGATGGTTCGTTTACGGATGACCGGCCGCGCGCGCAACCGGCCATTCTCATTTACGGCCCCTATTTGCCGCTACCGGCCGGCCGGTACACCGCCCGATTCACCCTTCGCACGGCTGACGCCGCGCCGACGGACCAGCTGGTGCTTGATGTTGCCATCCGCCATGGCGCCGAGGTGGTGGGCAAAGTAAAACTCAGCGGGTCGCAGTTGCCGGCAGGCGGGGCGGAAAAGAGTTATACCGTGACGTTCACCAGCGCCGGACCAGAACAATCGTATGAATTTCGGGTCTGGAAGACAGGCAAGGTAAAATTGACCATTCAGGCGCTGACGCTGGAAAAATCGGGGTCGTGAGGGTGCCGTGCGAGTAGCATGGGCATTCCGCCTGTGCCTGGTTTGGCTGCATGGGCAGAATGCCCGGGGTTCTTCGGATTTCGCTCTATTCCGTGGCTGGGGTCTTCAGAGGCCGGAGCATGGGCAGGATGCCCATGCAACTCCAAACCCAGACAAAATTTTTGCAATCTTTACCAGTGTTTTACTTGGTTTGGAATCGACTTTTCGGGCAAATAACGGCAGAATCATCGTTTACCAAAAGCCCCTTTCGTTGTTTATGTCCCGTCGCCTTTTAATTCTTCTGGGTTTAGCCGCCGCCATTTCCCTGGCCGCGGCGCACGCCGATTTGACCTCACCCGTCCTGGCGCAACCATTTCCCGCCACGGCGAACTTGGGTCGGGCGGCGCAGTCGTTTGATTTGTATGCTTATATCAATGATCCCAACGTCACGGGCACGGCGGTCCGCGTCACGACCACGGTCGGCACTTTGGGTACGGGAAATATTGACATTGCCCTCACCGACGCGCAAACGCCAATCACCGTGGCCAATTTCCTCACCTATATAAATTCCGGCAACTTCGCAAATAACGTCATCCACCGGGCCGTGGCCAATTTCGTCATCCAGGGGGGAGGTTATGGTTTCTTTGATGATGGCACCGGAAATTTCAGCCTGAACCTGGTGCCCACCTTTCCGCCCATTCAAAATGAACCGGGTATTTCCAACGTACGGGGGACGGTGGCCATGGCCAAGGTGGGCAACGACCCCAACAGCGCGACCAGCCAGTGGTTTATCAATACGGCGGACAATTCGTCGAATTTGGACTTCCAAAACGGTGGTTTCACGGTTTTTGGCCGCGTGATTGGCACCGGCATGCAGATTGCGGACATCATCAATTCGAGCACTTGTGGTCCCTACGATTACAGCAGTTTCCTTCCGGACTGGGGCAGTATTCCGCTGACCGCCAATTCCCTGACCATCGGCAATCTCGTCCTGACCTCCATGGCGGTGGTGCCGGCAATGACCTATGCGGTCAGTTCCGCCAACAGCACGCTCGTCACGGCGAACCTTAACGGAAATATTTTGACCCTGACGCCGTCGGCGACGTTGACCGGAAACACGAACATCACCATTACGGCCACCGATCTCGAGGGATTTAGCGGCAATCTCACGATGCCGGTAAACGTGGTCGCCTCTTATACCTACGACCTGTGGAAGGGTCTGTACAATTTTGCCAACACCACCGTTTCGGCGGAAACGGCGGATCCCGACGGAGACGGGGTGCCCAATTTGTCCGAGTACGCGTTTGGCGGCGATCCGTTGCACGCCCAGGCCGTTCCGGGCGCGCCCCAAGCGGAAGCGGGTGGCGGAATCACCTTTTACCAGCGACAGGCGGCGAACCTTTCCTACGCCGTTTATGAGTCAACGGATTTGACGAACTGGACGCTAATCTGGCAAACCAGCAACGGGTATGGCAATTCGGCGGTGACGGCCCACACGCTCAACATTGTTCCCGGATTTGATTCGGTGACGGTCAATGATCCATCCGGCGTGCCGAAACCCCTTCATTTCTGGCGCGTGCAAATCAGCCGGACACTGTAATTCTGCACCGTATTTTCCGAAATGGCCGAATTTGTGCTATGAGAGGAAAGGCGCGGCAATCTTTGGCCGGTATTTTTCGGTTGCAACCTTTCCGCAATTTATTGGTCATTTCCTTAAGCAGCCCAAACCATGAGCGACCCCATAGAATTGCCCGTTGATGCGCCGGTGATGACGCTGGCCAACACGGCGTTGTTTCCGCAGGCGTTGCTCCCGTTGTACATTTTTGAGCCGCGCTATCGGGAAATGCTGGCCGACGCGCTCAACACGAACCGCATGTTTGCCGTGGCCGGCCTTGACCCCGTGCGCGCCGAGGAGCCCGACCAAATTGAGCCGCTTTTTACCGTGGCCGGCCTCGGCGTCATCCGTGCCTGTCATGAAAACGCCGACGGCACCTCGAACCTCGTGCTGCAAGGCGTCGCCCGTGTGCGCTGCCGCAGAATTTTGAGCGAAGAGCCCTACCGCCGCTGCGCGATTGACGTGCTGGCGACGGAACCCGGCGCGGTCGTCGCGGAGTTGCGCCGGCAGCGGCTGGCATTGCTGCACCAATTGGGTGAATGGCGGGAACTCGGCGGGCCCGTCAGCACGGACGCGATGCGCTTTCTGCGGTCGCTGCGTGAACCTGAGGCCTTTTTGGACTTGGCGGCGTTCACACTTTGCCAGGACACGATTGAGAAGCAGCGACTGTTGGAGGAATTGGACACGGCGGCCCGGTATTCGCGTTTTCTCCGGCACTTGCGGGCGGAGTCCGCGCGGCTGAAACTCGCGCGCAAATTACAGGGGTTGTTGAAGGACGAGGATGTGTCGAGGAACTAGGAACTAGGGACAGAAGGACAGAAGGACAGAAGGACAGAAGGACAGAAGGACAGAAGGACAGAAGGACAGAAGGACAGAAGGACAGAAGGACAGAAGGACAGAAGGAACTGGCGGCGAACAAAATCCTGCAGGAACTCAAGCGTTTTTTTGTGTTACCCTTAGTCCCTCTGTCCCTTGGTCCCTTTACAGAATCATTTTCCCGCCGCCTCGCGCATCAAGTCAGCGAAGTTGAGCAGGACATCCTGCAAAAACAACCCGGCGTCATGGCCGCCGCCGTTGACGAGGACGGCGATGGCCGTGCGGTATTCGGGGATGATGGCCACCAATTCCGATTGGTTATCTATTTCGCCCATGTGGCCGATGATTTCCAAGCCACGGTAATGTTGCTGCGCCCAGCCCAGGGCATAGCCCTGGCTGTCAAGGCTGGTTGCCGGCCGCCAGCGCGCCTGCACGAAATTCTCGGCGAGCAATCGCTGGCCATCCGGCCCGAGACCGCCGGTGATTTCACATTGCAACCACGCCGCAACATCGCGGGCCGAGGCACGCAAGCCCAAGGCCGGACGCAAGGCCTGGCCGACAACCGCCACGGCGGGCGCAGGTTGCCAGGGGTTCTTTCCATCGTGGGTATGGCCGGTGGCTTGGTCCTCGCCGGCCGCAGTGATAGGCGCGTCGTAGGTGGCCCGCTTCATTCCCATCGGGTCGAACAATTGAGTGCGGGCGAGGGCAGCATAACCTCCAGCCAGACCGGCGGCGGGCGCGGTATGTTGGTTGGCGGCATAAACAGCGAGGTACCCGGCGAGCGCCGCGCTGGCATCGCTGTATTCGAAAGCACGACCCGGTTGCGAGGTGACCGGAATTTCCGCCGCCACGGAAAAAAGATCGGCGGGCGTGCGCTCCGGCCCCTTCAGAAAACCATCGGCCCGACCGGGCAGGCCGGCGGTCATGCCCAGCAATTGGCGCAAGGTGACGGTGCGCGAAGCGGAGGCATCGGCCAGTTTGAATTCATCCCAGCTGCGGTTCGCCGGGGCATCCAAATCAACCATTTGCAATGCGGCCAAACGCGCGAGCAGCAGCGAATTGACGGCCGCGGAAGCCGGGCCGAGCGCAAAACGGGTGTCGGCCGTAACTGGGGCGTCGCTGGCGGCGGAGCGTTTGCCGAAGCCGTCGAGCAGCAACGTCTGGCCCGGCTGGACAAGCACCATGGCCATCCCCGGCAGACCTTTTTCTCCGCGTGATTTTTCCACAGAGTAGCGAAACGCGGCAATTTGCTCGGAGCTCAATTGCACCACCGCCGGCGCGGGTGGGGGAGGAGGCGCCGGCGCAAGGGCGGCGCCATCCGCGGCATGCAAAATCGAAACGAAGATAAACAACCAGGCCAAATTGACGCTGGCGGGGAAAGTTTTCGCAGAGCCGGCTGGGAAAACGGAAAACATGGCCTAATAGGACCGGAGGGGAATCATGGGCAGAGTGTTGGCGCCCGCACCGTCAAAACTTTCCTTTTCGGGCACGGACAAATCCTTGAGTTCCACCCCGGACTTGGAAAACACTTTCGCCACCTTTTTGGTTTCGGTACCAAAGACAAAAACCAAGGTTTCGACCTCGGGCTTGTCCCACCACGCGGCGCCGGGCAACTGCACGGTATCCAGCCCGTCGCTCTTCGTGGGCTTGACGGGGTCCGTGAGGGCGGCGGCGCCGAGGCCGTACAAACTCAAAATGAACATGCCATCTTTGCGGTTGGCCTGGGCGTAAGGGGGGGTATCCTCCGCGTGAAGCAGCTTCAGATTCTTGTCGAAAGCATACCAGCGGGCGGAAAGCGCGGCGGCGGGAAAGGGCTGGTCAATCCGCAGGGACAGGCGAAAATAGTCGCGCTCCGGGGTGCGGTCGCCCGTGGCGGCTTGCAGGCGGGCGACGCTGGTGATGTCGAACAAGTCGGAGGGCTTGCTGGTCGCGTAAAATTCCTGGCCGGAGTAGTCGGCATACTTGTCGTTGCTCAGGAACGGACGCTCGGGGAAATCAAAATCGCGCCAGGAGCCTTCGGGAAAAACCGCGACGGCATTTTGGGGGCCATTGCCGGCGACGACGACCGCATAGGGCGCCATACGGGCCTCGGGGTCGCGGATGGGAATAATTACCATGTAGGTCTGGCCCGGTTTGAAGTCCGAAGGCTTCACGAATGCGGTGGTTTTGCCGTCCTGAATCATGAGCGGATTGCCGCCGGAGATGTTGGGGAAGTCGCGGAGAATCCGCTTATGCTGGTCGTCGTAGAAATAGACGTTCACGTAACTGAGCGGGCCGTCCTTGTTATTACGCAGCGTGATGGGAACGCCCAGATAAGCGCTGAGGTAACCGTGGTCCTGCAATGGTCGCAGGCGCAGCACGCGGGGTTCATCCATGACAAAGGAGCGGCCAAAACGGGACAAGGCCTGGGTGGGTGGGGCGTCAGCGCCGACGCCATCCGGCTGGTTCAGCAGCCAGGTGCGCACGGCCTCGCGGTCGTTGGGCACCAGGTCGTCGAGCGAAAGCGTAAAGGTGCGCCCGTCGGGATGGCGGAAGGTGACGAGACCTTTTTCCTCGAAAAAACTAACAAGGGACGCGTCATAATGGTGGTTGTCCAAATCCGTCCAATAACGGGTTTGGGCCGGGACCAGCGCCGGGAGGAGGAGCAGGCCCAGAGTGATCAACGACCAACCGCGCGACCAGCACTTTGGCCGGGGCGTAAAAGTCCGCGAATGTCCCTGAAAATTCACCGGTTAAAATGGACGGGCCTGTTCGTGGATAAAAATTCGTCGCCAGCTTCAACTCTGGGGCGGCGGTCATTTTCCCGGTCCGCCACAATATCTTTCGCTCCCCGGTAAGTACTAAGCGGTGACGAAAAGGCCCCCCGGCCTCAAAGCTTCTCGGGCGGGGGTTGGCTTTGGCTGGATTGGGCGGGTGGAGGCAGCGTTGGTGCCGCCGGCGGCATGGGTGGAACGGGCGGATTGGCTTTCTTGCGGTCTTCTTCCCTCACGGCCGAGTGGAAATTCTCCTCCACGTCATTCGCGGCCTTCTTGAATTCGCGCACGGATTGGCCCATGGCCTTGGCCAAATCCGGCAGTTTTTTCGATCCAAAAAACAGCAGACAAAGGAACATGATGAAGAACATCTCTCCACCGTTCATACTCAGAAAAGCCAGGATGGGCGTCGTCATATTCATCGTTTATCCCCTTCGTCATTCGCGGCCTTCTTAAACTCCTTGATGGACTGGCCCATGGCTTTGGCCAAATCCGGCAGTTTCTTCGACCCGAAAAACAGCAGGCAGAGGAACATAATGAAGAACATCTCCCCGCCGTTCATGCTGAGGAAGGCCACAACTGGTGTAATACTGTTCATGGTAATAATATGCGCCCGATTCGGTCTTTTGTAAACCCCTAAATCGGGGGCTGGGTTCCACCGGCAATCGGATCCCGACGGGTCAACGCTCGCTGGCCGGAGCCGGGGTGGCGGTCCGGGTTGGCAATGTTGCCGGCAGGGATGGGGCGGTGCCAGGCGGCGATGGTGCCGGGGATGGGGTGCCAGAGGCCCGGGTGCCGGCATTGGATGTCATGCCGGCATCTTCGCCCAGCACGCTGATCGAAAGGTCGGCCATCAAGATGGCGGAAAATCGGGCCAGTTTATTGGGTTCCGCCAGAAAATGCTGGAATTCTTCGCCCGGCTTCCTGTCCATCCGGAGCAGGCGAACGCTAAGTGGTTCCACCACCGGGACGACTTTGACTTCTCCCACCTGGACGATTTCCGTCATTTTTAAAACTCCTTTCAAGTCAAAGGCTTTAACTTCGACGGGCAATCCCGTGGCGTTAATGAAGGCGATCGTGCCTCCGGGAAAATCAGTCGTGGATTTGGGCACGGGTGAAGCCAGCATGGCGCCGTTCGGGCCTGGGGAAAAATAAACGATGTATTCGCCGCTTTTTGGAAAAACGGCGTGCCCCGCCACATGGTAACCGGGTGAGGCACCAGCGTCCCGGGCCGGGGTGGCGCCGGGTTTGGCATCAGGCGCGAAGAATTCAATTTCCGCCGGACCGGTGTAGGCGTAGAGCTCGGGCGAAAATTGGTTGGGCGCAATATTTAACGGCCGTTGATTGACGAGCGGGGTCGGGGTTGGTTTGTAGAAGAGGTTGGGCAGGGCGGAGCTGGTGGCTACGGTTTGAAAAGTGACGTTAACCGCGCTGTTACCGGATTGTCCCCTGGCGGCGGGCGCCAGCACGGCCAGGAAGGCGCAACCGGCAACGAGGGCGGGATTTTTACTCATGAGATTCAAAAACCAGAAGAAATGACAGGTAAAAGCGATGGTCGGGATCAGTTTGGGCGAATCCCGCGGGGCGACGCTTCCACCATTCTTTTATACACGGCCCCGCCTGGCCATCGCAAGTTTTCTGTGGTAAAGACGGCGCAAGTTGTAACGAAGGTAAAAAGGCGGGGTGAGTTCGTTCCGGCGGGTTCGGTGCAAAAACTTCCGATTCCCTGAAGTATAAGTTTACCTTGTTGGTTTCACCGGCGGAAGTGGAGGCGGTACCGGCGGCCGGATGGCGGGTGGGAACCATCGGGCGGGGGGTCGAGTCCAAGTCTGCTCTAAAACCCGGCCGGGTTCGCGGGGTTTATAGGGTCGGCCGCCGCCTTTCTCCGCCTGTGGTCTTGCAGGCGGGGCCTTGAAGCGATAGGCTGTAAACACGACTGCCGTCATTGCCATGAGCACTTCTTCCACCAAACCCATCATCCCCGCGCCGCGCGTCCGCGAGACGCTGCAGCGCATCAAGGAAAACATCGGTCGCGTCATCCTCGGCAAGGACGATGTGATTGACCAGGTGTTGACGACCCTCGTGGCCGGCGGGCACTTGTTGCTCGAAGACCTGCCCGGCCTCGGCAAGACCACGCTCGCGTATTGCCTGGCCCGGTCGGTGGACTGCCAGTTCTCGCGCATTCAATTCACCAGCGACCTGCTGCCGAGCGACGTGCTGGGAGTTTCGATCTACGACGACAAACTCAAGGAATTTATTTTTAAGAAGGGACCCCTGTTTGCCAATATTGTGCTCGCGGACGAAATCAACCGCACGACGCCCAAGACGCAGTCGTCCCTGCTTGAGGTCATGGATCGCGGCAAAGTCTCGATGGATGGGCAGGCGTATGCCGTCGGCCAGCCCTTCATGGTTTTTGCGACGCAGAATCCGGTGGATTATGAAGGGACCTTTCCGCTGCCGGAAAGCCAGATGGACCGGTTTTTCATGCGGTTGCAGATGGGCTACCCGTCCGCCGCGGCGGAATTGACGATTCTGCAAAACGCGACGGTGCGGCGCAATTATGACCTGCTGGATCTGGCGCCCGTGGCCACCCGCGAGGAAATCGTCGAAGTCCAGCAATACGCGCCCCAGGTTTTCGTGGAGGATACGGTGTTGGAATATATATTGAAAATTGTCGCCGCGACCCGCACCGAGGCGGAGTTTCAGGCGGGCATTTCGACGCGCGGCACGCTGGCCATCAAGCTGGCGGCGCAGGCGGCGGCGCTGTGCGACGGGCGGGCGTTCGTCATCCCCTCGGACGTGCAGCAAATTATCCGGCCAGTCTGCGTCCACCGCCTGGGGTTGAAGCGCGCGACGGCGGATTCGCTCGAGGAGCGCCGGCTGGTCGAAGGCATGCTGACGCAGATTTTGGACAAGATTCCGGTGCCGGTTTGAAGGAGAACATCGAACATCGAACATCGAACATCGAACATCGAACATCGAACATCGAACATCGAACATCGAACATCGAACATCGAACATCGAACATCGAACATCGAACCCGGAACTTGGAAAATTGAACACAAAAAGCAAGTAAGAACACTGAACATTTTACTGCCAATGGACCGTCCAGACACTTCCAAGGTGAATTTAAACGCAGCGCGGAAATTTGATCTGGAGGACAGGTTGCTGGAGTTTTCGGTGGGAATAATCCGGATGTCTGAATCTATTTTGAAAACCGACGCGGGACGGCATGTGGCGCAACAAGTTATGCGTTCGGGCACATCTCCTTATGCCATGCATGCCGAGGCCAGTGAGGCCGAATCCAAGGAGGACTTTATTTACAAGATGAAAATTTGTCTCAAGGAATTGCGGGAGACGCAGCGTTGGCTGCAGTTAATTAGCCGGGTGCCCCTCGTGAAACAACCGAATTTGTTGGATACCTTGATTCAAGAGGTGGATGAACGAATCCGAATTTTTTGCCAAAGCATCATCACCGTCCTTTCCCGGCAAATTCAAAAGGGCGGCGTCTAGGCATTGGATGATCGATGTTGTATGTTTAATGTTCGATGTTTTGCCCTGCTCCATGAACGCCCCCACCACCAGCCCCCTGACCGGCACCCCCGGTGCCTGGTTTGACGTCGGCACCACGTCCTCCCGGCGGGACTGGACAGCCTCCGCCTGGTGGTTGTTGTGGCAGGTGCTGCTGCCGGGAGACACGCAACGCACCCGCCCGACCCGGGCGGGGGGAGTGCTGATGGTGGTGTCGCTCGGCATCGGGCTGGCGGCCTACAACAACGCCAACAATGTATTGTTCATGGCGTTGTCGCTGATGCTTTCAAGCCTGGTGCTGAGCGGGTTGCTTTCCTGGATAAATTTTCGCGGCGTGCGCTGGCGCCTGCTGCTGCCCGCGCATTGGCGGGCGGGCGAACCGGGGCCGGTGCGGCTCGAACTCCACAACACCAAGAAGATCACGCCTACGTACAATCTTTTGTTCCACGCCCGGGCCCGCCGCCTCGGCTCCGTTCCGCCGCAACATCTGCCTGACCGGCTCGACGCGGGCGGGGCGCTGGCCGTGGACTGGATTTTTTCGCCACACGAACGCGGCCGCGAAACCGTGGAAGTGCTCGGGGCGGAATCGCAATTTCCGTTTGGCTTCCTGAGAAAAATGACGGGTGGTTGCCTGGCGCAGGAGATCCTGGTCTGGCCCGCGCGGATTCAATATGAGTTTCGCCCGCCCAACAGCCGCCAGCCGCGGCAGGCGGGGGACGTGCAGCGCCGGCCCGGCCCGGGCGCCGATTTGCTGGGCCTGCGCCCTTATGCCGTGGGTGATGCCCCGCGGCTGGTGCACTGGAAGGCCAGCGCGCGCCTGCGCGAACTGGTGGTGCGTCAGACGGGTGAGGAACAGAAGTCCGGCTACCATTTGGTCGTGGAACCCACCACGGCGCTTTGGGCGGATCCGGCGCAGTTTGAAAAACTGTGTGCCTTGGCCGCCAGTCTGGCCGAGGATTTGTTCACGGCGGGCTCGTTGCGGGCGGCCACCGTGCAGGGCGGGCCGACGCAAAAGATGACGCGCCTCGCTGATTTACATTCATTTTTTGACCAGCTGGCCCGACTCGCACCGGTGGGCCACGCCCTGAACCGTTCGCCTGGCGGCAGCGACGTCATCACCTTCCAGCCGGGTGCCCGGCAACAAGTTCATGTCTACCTTGGCGGCCAACTCTCGGGTGCGGCTTAGCCGCGACGAATTACACCAGCTTCGCTGGCTCCTCGGCCTGGTGCTTGTGCTCCTGGCTTTTTGGACGTTGTTTGGCCTCGACTTCGGTGGCGTGGGCTGGCGGCTGTTGTTTTTGGTGACGGCGGCGTCGGCGCTGGCGTTTCCAGGCTGGCCGGGGCGGATTCCGGGGTGGATTCGACGCTGGTCGCTGATCTTTGGCGCGGCGGCGCTGTTTACGCAGTTCATCGCCACGCAGTTCGACATCATGTCCGGCCTGGTGCTGCTGGTATCGCTGCTGGCGCTGTCGCGCGCGCTGGAATACCGCCGGTTGCGCGAGGACTGGCAGCTCATCCTCTTGTGCCTGTTTATCATCGTGCTGTCGGGGGTGCTGACCTTGTCGCTTCTGTTCGGCCTGCAAATTCTGATTTTCACCATTGTGACGATGGTGTTGTTGTTTGTCATGAACCTGCTCCAGCGCGACGCCGGTCGGGCGTTGGGCCGGGAGGATTGGAAGAATTTCCACTGGTCCCGGTTTCTGCGGCATGTGCGCCAGGCGGTCGACCTGTGGCAATTGTTTCAGGCGGGCGCCCTGTTTGTCGGGCTGGTGGTGGTGGGCACGGTGATATTCATTTCAATTCCGCGCTACCAGTTCGCGCAGTCGTTCAGTTTCTCGAGCACCAAGGGGGTGGCCGGTTTTCACGGGGACATCGAATACCGCGAGACCCAGGACATTGCCCCGGATGACACCGTCGTTTTGCGGGTGGATGCGCCCGACGGCGTCAGCTTCAACTCTCCGCCCTATTGGCGCATGATCGTGCTCGATGAATACAAGGACAACGGTTTCCACCTTTCGAGCACGCTGCAACGGAACGGATTTCCCAAAAGCGTGCGCTACGTGTCCTCCGCCCATCCGGAGGAGGCCGCCACGGAACAGGGCGTGGCCCCGTTTGTGCCGGGCACCTGGAAGTTTTACCTGGAGGGCAACGTCAGTGAATACCTGCCGATCCTCGGGCCGTTTGACACCCTGACGTTTAACACGTCGCAGCCGTTTTGGCCCAACGAGGAAGTGAAGATATTCCGCACCGAATTGCCGTCACCCAAAGCGATGGGTTACGAAGTCCAGGGGATGGATTTTGGCAAATACCTTCCGGCGTCGCGCACCGAAATGAAGGACGATAAAGAAGGCATTTGGTCGCTGTCGGCAGTGGATGACAAGCGCGCCCGAAATTTGACCATCATCTATCCCTCCACCTGTTTTGAACTGCCCGTTGATCCCAAGGACCCAGCGCACAAATCCCACGACCGCCAGACCGTTGACGCCATCAAGGACAAGATTCTCAATGCCGCAGCCCTGGTAAAAGGCGTCGAGCCCGGCGCGGTTTCGCGGGAAGATTTTCTAACCGCCACGGTTAAATATCTGGCGGAGAACCACCAGCCGTCCATGGATATGGACTTGAAGGGCACGGAGACGGACGACAAAGACGTGCTCGTGCGCTGGATGGCCACGCCGCGCAGCCCGGGGTGGTGCGAGTTTTATGCCGGCTCGTTTGTCCTGTTGGCGCGCGCGGCGGGTTATCCGGCACGGGTGGTCGCCGGGTACAAGGGCGCCTCGCTCAATACCAGCGCCAGCCTGCCCTATTATCTCGTCCGGCAAACTTTTGCGCACGCTTGGGCGGAAGTATTCGACCGGGAAAAGGGTCGGTGGGAGCGGTGGGATCCGACCCCGGGCGCAGACCTGGCGCTGGCGGATTCGGCCTTCGGCCAGGCGAATGCGGGCATCACGCAAGTGAGCGGGTGGGGCGCGTTTTTCGACAACTTGCGGATGATTTGGTACCGGCGCGTCATTAATTTTGACCAGACGGATCAACAGGAGCTGGCCCAACAAGCCGCGGAATACGGCAAGAGTTTCGCCGCGACGGTCAGCCAATGGTTCAAGGATCGCTGGTTGGATATTCAGGGTTGGTTTACCGGGCCGGTGACCGCCGCGCGTTATGAAACGCTGGCGGCACTTTTGATTGCAACCTTGCTGGGCTGGTGGCGGCGGACGCAGTTGCGCAACCTCTGGTTGCGAGGAAGCGGATGGTTATTGCTGGGCCGGCCCCATCGCCTCGCCCCGGTGCGGGTGGATGCCGGGCGCTGGCTGCGGCGGTTTCTCCCGGCCTGGCAGGCGGCCGCGCCGGTTCTGGACGGCGCGGAACGCGCACAATGGGAGGCGGTGCGGAACGATTTGCTCGCCCTGCGCTATGGGCCGCCGGATGCGCCCATCAACCCGGCGGGAACATTTCAGCAGGCGCGGGTGCTTCTGAAACATCGAACATCGGGCCGGCAACATCGAACCTCGAACATTGAACATTCAACCTCGAGGTAAGGAGACAAACGGCCACCAGGCCGGTTTCCCCCATTCGCCCCGAAACGGCATCCTTCCGCCGCGAATTTTCG
>Ga0206896_1116_pt1 | contig 16312 bp, 15 predicted proteins | sample Alteio_BWOrgHeat_52_FD_152969 | JGI IMG/M metagenome (GOLD analysis project Ga0206896, IMG submission 152969) | Enriched cells from forest soil in Barre Woods Harvard Forest LTER site, Petersham, Massachusetts, United States -... | ecosystem: Environmental > Terrestrial > Soil > Temperate forest >... | reverse complement strand
ACTCCGTAGAGGACGCTGTAGACGGCTGCAGTAGCTCCGATACCGAGCGCCATCGAGAGAACGGCTGTGAAGGCGTAGACGCGGTGCCTGGTAAGCTGCCTGAAAGCAAAGGAAATATCCTGGAGTCGTGCGAACATGATGCCTCCGTCTTCTGAGCCAACCCGCTTGTGACACAAGAACCCGTAACAAGACTCAGAGGCAATTAGACAGCCAATTCAGCCCGCGGTTATGTTCAACAAAATCACAGTCTGGGACGGAAAAGGTCTTGCAGCAGTGTCCGAAGATGAATCCGGGCGTTCATATACGGACAGTCTATTGCTTGAATAAGCCCGCCGCGAATGGGCATTCGAGAGAGACGCTGAGTGGATGATCCGCCGGTACAATCTGAAAATGGCAAATGAAGCTATCATCCTCTTCCGCCCGGTTGGCCAGAAAGAATTCGACCTGATCGCAGAGAGCGGCTTCAGGCATTTTCCTCCTCGCCTGGAAGGCCAGCCGATCTTCTATCCTGTGTTGAACGAGGAATATGCAACGTACATAGCAAGCAAGTGGAACACCACGGACGCGGCATCGGGGTATGTCGGTTATGTGTTGCGTTTCGCAGTTCGAGCTGACTACCTGACTGGCTTTGAAATTCACAAAGTTGGCTCTGCCACCGCGCTTGAGTATTGGATTCCAGCCGACGAGCTCCCCCAGTTTAACCAGAACCTCATCGGGGAGATTGAGTTAGTCTCGACCCACCGGGCGCAGCCTTAGCCATCGCATTGGCACACTGCCCGCATGCGATTTACATCGTAAGCCTTAGTTCTTTGGTACTATCTGCCATAGATCCTGTATCGATATCCATACCCCGGGCCCCTCTCCGGCTGCCCTGTGCGGTACTGCAGATTCAACAAGCGCATTTGGCGCCTCGGCTTCAACAACGGTATGGGGCGTACGCGTGGTTTTGGTAATCATCTCGGCGAAACTCTGAGCGTCCGCTCTCTGCAAGAAAAATCCCTTGACTTCACTACCGTTTGGTGAGGGAGTAAACGCTCCTGAGTTGTTGATCGACGTCCGTTCCGCCGCGTCAACGGCACGGTAGAGTCTGGTGGTCTCAGGGACTACAACTGCAGTCGAACCTTCGTTGATCTCCTCAGTCTTTACGCCTCCTTTGGCGCTGATGAGCTTCATGAGCTTGCTCGCAAAAACGGCAACACCGACGGTAATGATTGCCTGGGCCAGATGACCAGCCGCTTCATCCAGGTCAGCTGTGCTGGTAGCTAGGGTCGTAATCTGCACAGCTGCGGCAAGTTCAAAGAAGACCTGTGAGCCGATGATGAGAATGATTCCGAGATCAATCAACTCTCCCGCGCCTGTTAACTGAGATAGAGCAAAGGTCGCCACAGCCAGAACAAGAAAGTCGGTGGACATGAGACTTTTCAGCTGGGCCCAAAGCTCAGAAGGCATGTGGGCAGGCATTTTTTGGACCACTTGCCCGAGCCTCGTCAGAAAGGACCAGGAACTCACGTCCGCTGCAGACGGAGACCCCGCGGCCGGAGCTGAAATCAAGCGGTACCAGGTCAGTTTCCCCGCGACACCGTCCACCTGCAGGTCACAGGCGGACTGAAACTTGCCCACGGCGCGACGTGTCTTTAGTCCGTAATCTCCATCGACCTGCAACGCCGGGCTCAGATTTAACCGCGAATTCAGCAGCGTCTGCAACCTGCGTACGTCGGCACCTCGATCTCCTAACCTGAGAACCACGGTGGCGCCGGAATGCAGACCCTTGTGGGTAGAGTGCCTTCGTCCCTGAGTACGCGCAACACCCGAGACGCCGGGGGTCGAGGCGTTGCTCCCGGTCCGTGTCCCTGCGACAACCGGATCTACCTTCCCATCCCCCCCAAGATGGCCGGGCTTGCGAACTCCTGCCACGCGGACCTCCCCCTGGCAATCAGAACGATCAACAGTTCAATGTCACATCCTACGTAGAACCGCACACAAGCGTAAAGGCGAAAGTCTCCACCGGGGTTTTAGTCCGCACCAGAAGACCGATCGTCGCCTGGTGACTCTTCTCGGGCAGCTTCCAGGCGAACAGTACCCCGCAGCGCGACTCGGGAAGAGCGCCCCCCGAGAATTCCCCGTGCCGTTCCCGAAACCCCGGCGAACCGGTTATCTGCTTGACGCAGCGAGGGTGAAAACCTAAGCTCAAAGCAGCGGTCCCGCATCGAGGCCTGTATCCGGCGATCCTGCCAGACACCAAAGCCAGCCGCCAACATCAGCTGCCGAGAGCGTGCATGACAGTTCCATATTTCTGGCAATACATTCCGTTGTTGCTGCAGGTTCTCGCGGCGTTTGGACTCGGAATCGGCATGGCCGTAGCCTCCTACTTCATTGGCCGCCACCGCAACACAATCACCAAGCTTGATACCTATGAATGCGGCATTCAGTCCGTAGGCGACGCTCGCGGACGATTCAGCGTCCGCTTTTACATGGTCGCCATGCTCTTCATCCTCTTCGACGTTGAAGTCGTCTTCATGATGCCCTGGGCAGTGATTTATCGCGATCTGCCGAACCTTCCCGGCGTTTCGCGCTTCTTCGGCTTCTGGGAGATGCTGGTCTACCTCGGCTTCGTCGCCGTAGGCCTCTTCTACATAGTGAAAAAGGGCATTCTCAACTGGTCCAATGATAAGGGTGATCTTTAATGAGCGTGACCCTGCCCGATAAGGAATCCGTACTGCGCGAAAAGGCCGATCACCCTGCGCTTATCGCAATGGCCAGCCTGGTCCCAGAAGCGTTCACAGACGCCCGCTGGGATCGCGATGAGCTCACGCTGACCATTGCGCGCGAACACATCGTCGCCGCCGCTAGCGCAGTACAGCAGAGCGGCTACAACTTCCTTGAGGATGTAACAGCAGTCGACTGGTTCCCTGCCTCGCCGCGCTTTCAGATCAGCTACCACATCGTTTCTCACAAGCTCAAAGAGCGCATCCGGCTGCGAGTGATGATCGACGAAGCCTCCGCCTCGCTGGACTCAATCGTGTCGGTCTGGCCCTCAGCCAACTACTACGAGCGCGAGATCTTCGACCTCTTCGGCGTTCGCTTCGACGGCCACCCAAATCTGCGCCGCATCATGATGCCCGAAGAGTGGGAAGGTCACCCGCTGCGCAAAGACTACCCCGTCGAAGGCTACAGGTAAAAAACAGTGTGAAGTGTGAGCATGTTTTTGTCTTTCACGCTCCGCACTTCACACTCGGCCCCCCGTTGTATCCTGTTAAGTTAGCGATTCACTGATACCGTAACGCCACGCAACACACTCATACGGGAGATTCGTTCTGATGGCCACCCTTACTGGCACACCGATTCTGGAAGCGCCCCGCGCCGAAGGCTCCAGCGATCAGACGATGGTCCTGAATATGGGCCCCCAGCATCCCTCGACCCACGGAGTGCTGCGCCTCGTCCTCGAAATCGACGGCGAAATCGTCGTCCGGCTTTATCCCGAAATCGGTTACTTGCATACAGGCATCGAAAAGACCTGCGAAGCCAAGTTCTATCAGCAGGTCGTGCCTCTCACCGATCGCATCGACTACCTCAGCCCGATGCACAACAACCTCTGCTACTGTCTGGCCGTCGAAAAGCTCCTCGAGCTTCCCATCCCCGATAAGGCCCAGTGGATGCGCGTTCTGCTCAGCGAGTTGACGCGCCTCAATTCGCACCTGGTCTGGCTCGGCACGCACGCCATGGACATCGGCGCGCTGACCGTCTTCCTCTACACTTTCCGCGAGCGCGAAGACATTCTCAGAATCTTCGAACTGGTCTCCGGCCAGCGCATGATGACGAGTTATTTCCGCATCGGCGGCCTGTCGATGGAGCCGCCGCTGGACTTCTTCGATCGCGTATCCGCGTTCATAAAGACCTTCCCAGAAAAGATCGATGAATACGCCAACCTGCTCACCGGCAATCCCATCTTCGTCAATCGCCTGCAGAACGTGGGCCATCTCTCCGCAGCCGACGCCATTGCGCTCGGAGTAACCGGCCCACCGATGCGCGCCTCCGGGATCGACTTCGACCTGCGCCGCGACATGCCTTACTCCAGCTACGAAAAGTTCGACTTCAAGGTGCCGACCTCCGACCGCTGCGACGTCTGGGGCCGCTATCTCGTCCGCCTCGAAGAGATGCGCGAATCAGTCAAGATCATCAACCAGGCTCTCGCCGGAATGCCCGAAGGGCCGGTAAAAGCCGACGCACCCAAGATCGTACTTCCTGATCGCGAAAAGATGAAAACGCAGATGGAGTCCTTAATCCATCACTTCAAAATCGTCACCGAAGGCTTCGCAGTACCGGCAGGCGAGGTCTATCAAGGCATCGAATCAAGCCGCGGCCAGATGGGCTATTACGTCGTCTCAGACGGCACAGCCAAACCCTACCGCGTTCACATGCGCAACCCCAGCTTCGCCTCATTGCAGGCCCTCGAAACCATGTGCAAAGGCCGCATGCTTGCAGACGTAGTCGCAGTCATCGGCTCTATCGACGTAGTACTCGGAGAAATCGACCGTTGAGTAGTTGGTAGCTTTTAGGTTGTTATCCTGAACGAAGTGAAAGCCTGCCCTGAGCGAAGTCGAATGGGGATCTGCTTTTCTTATCGTTCCAAAAATCCGGGCCCTATCCTTGACGCATTTTGTGGAGACAAGGGTGGGTTACCACAAATCTTAGAAGTGTTTTGAAAGGGCGCGGCTTCAGCCGCGCCGCCATGGTCAGAATAGAACGGGCTTTAGCCCTCGAGGGAATGCCAATGGGTACCACAAATTCGATCGAAGCTACCCAGGCGCATCCGACTCATTCGGGAGACAATCTCTGGCCCGAACTCTGGGTCTCCCTCGCATCCCTGTTACGCAGCTACACCGCAGCCCACGGCCTCAACCGCAAGGAGCAGGCAACAGTGGAACTCGGCGAAGACCAGATCATCGTCCGCGCTGGTGATCGCTGGCTCAAGCTCGACCGTCATCAGGCCGAAATCATCTGGGCCCGCGAAGATGGCAGCAAAGGCCTCATGCGTTTTACCATCGAAGGAAGACTCGAAACGCACGTCGGCATCGAAGACCACGACCATAAAGAGGAAGAGATGGACATGCAAGCCGAAGCCTGGGCACGGGAGCTGATGCAATGACTACTGAATCCATGTCAATCTTCTCGCCCGCACTGTCATCCCGATTCGACGCGCTCGTTCTCAAGTACCCCATCAAGCGCTCAGCCCTCATCCCCATGTTGTTGTACGCACAGGACGAGATCGGCTACCTCTCCGACGCGGTCATTGACGAAATCGCCGAACGTCTCAGCATCACTCCCCTCGATGTGCGTAATGTTGCCAGCTACTACTCCATGCTGCGTTTCAAGCCGGTAGGCAAGTACAACGTACAGGTCTGCACCAACATCAGCTGCATGTTGCGCGGTGCCTACGATCTCTTCGAGCATCTGCAGGACAACCTCGGCATCGGCCACAAGGGTGTCACCGCAGACGGGCTCTTCTCGCTCGAAGAAGTCGAATGCATCGGCGTCTGCTGCTGGGCTCCGGCCATTCAGGTAAACTACGATTTCCACGACGAACTGACCAACGATAAGGTGGACGAAATCCTGGCAACCTACAAAGCGAAAGCGACGGGAGAATCGACCAATGCCTAGGCTCGTATCGCATCCCGACGAAGTCAAAATCATCTCCAAACGCTTTGGCATGGGCGCGACCAATATCGACCGCTACATTGAGCTTGGCGGCTATGAATCCACCCGCAAGGCCCTCGAACAAGGCCCCGAGTGGATCATCAACGAGATGAAAGCCAGCGGCCTGCGCGGTCGCGGTGGTGCGGGATTCCCCACCGGCCTCAAGTGGTCCTTCGTGCCCAAGCAATCCGCCAAGCCCAAGTACGTCCTCGTCAACGGCGACGAGTCCGAACCCGGCACCTGCAAAGATCACCTCATCTTCCTGCACGACCCTCATGCGGTCATCGAAGGCACCATCATTGCCGGTCTCGCTATCGGCTCGAAGATGGGCTTTATCTACCTGCGCGGCGAATATCGCTACCTCATCCAGATCATGGAGAAAGCAGTCGCCGATGCCTACGCAAAAGGCTTCCTCGGCAAGAACATCTTCGGCAGCGAAACCGAGTTCGAAGTCGTCGTTCAGACCGGCGCTGGAGCCTACGAAGTCGGCGAAGAATCCGCCCTCATGGAGTCGCTCGAAGGTAAGCGCGGCGTTCCGCGCATCAAACCTCCCTTCCCTGCCGTAGTAGGTCTCTACGGCGGTCCCACGGTCATCAACAACGCCGAAACCATCGCCGCCGTCCCGCACATCCTCGCCATGGGTGGGGCAGCCTACGCAGCCGTCGGTTCAGAGCGTAACGGTGGGACCCGTCTGTTTGGAATAAGCGGTCACGTCGAGCGCCCCGGTATCTACGAACTGCCCATGGGCTACAACCTCAAGAAGATGATCTACGAAGTAGCAGGCGGCATCCGCGGCGGGCGCAAGCTCAAAGCAGTAGTCCCGGGCGGCTCCTCCACACCGGTCCTCCTCCCCGAAGAGATCGAAACCCTCGGCATGGACTTCGACCAGGTCGGCAAGGCCGGCTCGATGCTCGGCTCCGGTGCAGTAGTCGTAATCGACGACCAGACCTGCATCGTCGAATTCGCCCTGCGCACCATCAGTTTCTACGCTCACGAGAGCTGCGGCTGGTGCATCCCCTGCCGCGAAGGCACCGACTGGCTCAACAAGTCGCTCACACGATTCCACGCCGGTTTCGGCACCATGAAAGACATCGACAACATCCAGTACCTCGCGGAAAACATGATGGGACGCACCTTCTGCCCGCTCGGCGACGCAGCAGCAATGCCCACCATCGGCTTCGTAAAGAAATTCCGCAAAGAGTTCGAAGCTCACCTGGACGGCAAACCCTGTCCGTTTGCAAAACATCTGGAAGTGGCGCTGGTTTAACGGGAACAAAGGATCAGAATATCTATGAGCAATGAGCAGGATCACAATTCGACAGTGAGGTGGGCGAGAAGAGCCCTCTTGGCCGTGTGTCTCTGTGCAATGCTCATCTGTCTCATTTATGAACTCATATTCGCTACGTTGGGCTTACTAGCCTTTACATCCGATCCGATGACAATCGCGGTCTATGTCGGACTGGTCCCATTGACTATCTCAACTTTCACATTTCTGAAATGGCCCATCGCAACTCTTGTAATTGCATGGTTCTTTTTTATTCTGAACTCAATTCGGGTCTGGAATTTCTCGAACAATGACGGATGGTTTCAAGCATTTCTCTATGTACATAGCCTTGAGTTGGGCTTCATCGCTGCCTCACACGTCGGATATTTCGGGGCTTTGAGGTACGGCCATCTTGGATTTCGTCCAAAGAAACACGCAATAGTGGCATAGCGACAAAGGAAATCGAGATACGAATGGCAGACGTAACCTTCACAGTCGACGGCAAAAAGCTCACCGCCCCAGCAGGCACACTGCTCATCGACGCCTGCCGCAAAGCGGGCATCGAGATTCCCGCCTTCTGCTACTACCCGGGCCTCAGCCTGCAGGCCGCCTGCCGCATGTGCGTCGTCCGTCAGGAAAAAGTCCCCAAACTCCAGACCGCCTGCACCACCACGGTCGCCGAAGGGCAAAGCTTCACCACCGAATCCCCTGAGATCGCCCAGGCTCGCAAAGCCACCATCGAACTCCTCCTCGGCAACCACCCTCTCGACTGCCCCGTCTGCGACGCCGGCGGCGAGTGCGAGCTGCAGGACATGACCTTCAAGTACGGCGCTGGGGAAAGTCTCTACGTCGAGGCCAAGCAGCATCGCGAAGAGCAGAAGTGGTCCCCGGCCGTCTACTTCGACCGCCCCCGCTGCATTCTCTGTTACCGCTGCGTGCGCATGTGCGGCGAAGGCATGGACGTCTGGGCGCTCGGTATTCAAAACCGCGGAGCCTCCGCAACCATCGCCCCCAACGGCGGCGACCATCTCGACTGCGAACAGTGCGGCATGTGCATCGACGCCTGCCCCGTCGGCGCGCTCACCAGCGACACCTACCGCTACAAGACCCGCCCCTGGGAGATGAATCACGTCTCCACCGTCTGCACCCACTGCGGCGACGGCTGCAAAGTCACCCTCGGCGTGCGCCAGGCCAACGACGGCGCCGAAATCATCCGCGCAGACAACCGCGACAAGTCCGGCATCAACGGCGACTTCCTCTGCGCCAAAGGCCGCTTCGGCTTCGACTTCGTCGAGTCCAAAGATCGCCTCACCAAGCCTCTCGTCCGCAACGCCAAGGGCGCGCTCGAACCCGCCACCTGGGAGCACGCCATCCGCGTTGTCGCGGCCAAATTCAAAGAGATTCGCGACGCCAAAGGTGGAACCGCCATCGGCTTAATCGGCTCGAACGCCACGACCAACGAAGAGAATTACCTGCTCCAGAAATTCGCCCGCACAGTTCTCGGCACAAACAACATCGACCACGTTCGCTCCACTGATTACGCGGGATTCGCCAAAGCGCTTGCGGGAACCACAGGCCGCACCGCCAGCCTGCGTGACACTTCGGACGCCAAGGCCATCCTGCTCATCGGCGGCAACCCCACCGAAGAGCATCCACTTCTCGCCTGGAATCTGCGCACCAACTTCCGCCTCAACCAGGCTCGTCTCTACGTCGCAACCGACAGCCCGATCAAGCTCGAGCGGCAAGCGCTCATGTCCTTGCCGTTACCGCTAGAAGGCTACGAAACCTTCGCCGACTTCCTCGCTGGAAAAGCCACGGAAATTGATAACGTCGCCCAGGCGGCCGCCTTCCGCGATGCGATTCACGCTGAAGAATCGCTGCTCGTAATCTTCGGCGAAGAATACCGCGGCCCCGCGATCGAAACCCTCGTTAACTGGGGGCTCAGCAACCCCGCCGTCAAGTTCGCCTACCTTGGCGACTACGCCAACTCACGGGGCGCAGCCGACATGGGCCTCCTGCCCGATCTTCTGCCCGGCTATGTCCCCGTCGCCTCCGCCGAAACATTCGCCGCGGAATACCCCAATCTGCCTTTGCAGCCGGGCCTCGACGCATCGGCGATCTTCGACACAGCGGCTGAAGGAAACCTGGGCGCGCTCTACGTTGTCGGTGCCGACCCCGTTTCAAGCTACGGTGTCGATCCGGTAGCGCTCAAAAACACTTTCGTCGTAGTACAGGACATCTTCCTCACGCCAACCGCCGCACTCGCCGACGTCGTCCTGCCCTCGGCCAGCCTCTACGAAAAAACCGGCACCGTCACCAACAGCTTCGGCGATGTGCAGCTCGCGAAAAAAGCCGCCGACAAGGCCGGCGTCAAGCCAGACTTCGAAATCATCGTCCGTCTCGCCGGAGCCATGGGCGCAGACGTCAAAAAGCTCGTTCCCTTTGGCAAGACCAACGGAGTCTCAGCCGACATGGGCCAGTCCCGCGGAGCGCAATCGGGCGAGGCCGATCGCCACGCGATCTGGCTCCGCGCCAATGGTCTTGAACCACGCCTGAGCCCCTTCGATCCCTTCGCCATTCTCGACGAAATCGAGCGCCTCGTTCCCTCCTATAAACTGGACAGGCTGAACCTCTTTGGCGGCGATGATTCCGCAACCGAACCCGGCTTGAATAACGCAGGCTTTGTTTCGGTCGACAGTATTACATCGGCGCGCGATCTTATCCTGCCCGCCCACGACAGCCTCTTCACCTCCGGCGTACTTGGCGCACATACCGCCGCACTCGCTGAACTCAACCAGTACCAGAATTCCGTCATAGCCGAAACCGCCGCAGATTAGAGCGCGAAGAAAGGTTCGAGAGTCGTGAGCATCTGGCTGTTCTTGCTGTTAAGCATTCTGAAAGTTGCTGTGGTGACCGTTGTTCTGCTCACTGCCGTGGCTTACACAGTGCTGCTGGAGCGCAAACTTGTTGGGCGCATCCAGAATCGATGGGGACCCAGCCGCGTCGGCCCATTCGGCCTGCTGCAGCCGCTCGTCGACGGTCTCAAGCTCTTCCTCAAAGAAGACATGACACCCAACGGTGTCTACAAGCCGCTCTATCTTCTCGCCCCGCTGATCGCCCTCGGCTGCGCCCTGCTCTCCATTGCCGTCGTCCCCTTCGGCGCGCAGGACATCGCTTTTCACGGCGTCAAGGCCTTCGAAATCTCCGATCTCAACATCGGTCTGCTCGTGATCCTCGGCGTCACCTCGATCAGCGTCTACGGCATCGCGCTCGCCGGGTGGTCGTCGAACAACAAGTATTCTTTGCTCGGTGCTTTGCGCGCTTCCGCCCAGATGGTCAGCTACGAACTCGCCCTCGGCCTCTCGCTTGTCGGCGTAGTTCTCCGCACCGGCTCTCTCTCCCTGTCCGACATCGTCAAGGTCCAGTCCACTCACGGAATGCTTTCGTGGAATCTCTTCGGCGGCGGCCAGTTTATCGCCTTCTTCATTTACCTCACCGCAGCCTATGCCGAAACCAACCGCGCTCCCTTCGATCTTCCAGAAGCGGAAACCGAACTCACCGGCGGCTACCACACCGAATACAGCTCGATGAAATTCGCCATGTTCTTCATGGCCGAATACGCCAACATGATCACCGTCGGCTGCGTCGCCACGCTGCTCTTTCTAGGCGGCTGGACAAGCCCCTTCGGCGACCCGCCACAGAATGTATTTCTGCATGCGGTGACACCGGTACTCTGGTTTGTCGTCAAGGTCTTCGGCTTCCTCTTCCTCTACATCTGGGTACGCGGCACGCTCCCGCGTTTCCGATATGACCAGCTAATGGGTTACGGGTGGAAATACCTCGTCCCCGTCGCCATGCTCAACATCGTGGGAACCAGCCTGGTGCTTGCGTTTCCATAACCAGCCACTGCGATACAATCGGGCTTGGCCTGAACGGTTTAAGCACCTTAGACTGCAAGGTTTGTATGATCAGGTCTTCGATGTTTTGAAAGGGCGTGGCTTTAGCCACGCCGTAAGGCAAACAGAATGTGAGGGGCTTTAGCCCCCGGGGGAATGTAGGCTGAGGGCAATTTGCGCAGCCGAACAAACGTCTCTCCATCCGAAGCCACGAAAAACGGACCACTTGAACCACGGATCGACGAAAGCCAAATGCACTTAGTTCTCTTCCTAATCTTCGCGGGATTCTGCCTCGCAGGCGCAGTCAATCTGCTCCTGCAGACGCACCCCATCAACAGCGCCCTGTCGCTGATCGTGGTCATGAGTTCGCTCGCCGTGCTCTATCTCCTCCTCGGCGCCGAATTCCTCGCCATAGCGCAGATCATCGTCTACGCCGGAGCAGTCATGGTCCTTTTCACCTTCGTCGTCATGCTGCTCAACGTCGGCGAAGAAGAAAAAACCAACGGCAGCAAGATAGCGAAGACCATCGGCTTCCCCGCCGCCGTAGTCATCCTCGGAGTCATCGCCGACATCATCCTTGTCGCCCAGCGCAGCCTCGGTCGAGTCAGCCTCGACGAACCCATTACCACCACCAAAGATCTCAGCGCCGTCCTCTTCCGCGACCTGCTGCTGCCCTTCGAGCTCACCTCTGTGCTCATCCTTATCGCCATCCTCGGCGCTGTAGCCCTGGCGCGAAAGGAGGGCCACTCCTGATGCACGTGCCCAGTTCCTGGTACCTCATCCTTTCCGCGCTGCTCTTCACCCTCGGCGTCGTCGGCTTCCTCATCAAGCGCAACCTCATCACCGTCTTCATGTCCATCGAGCTCATGCTCAACGCCGTCAACCTGTCCTTCGTAACCTTCGGACACATGTGGCGCGCCACTGGCCAGGCCGCCATCGATCACCGCATCGCCGAACGCGGCCAGATATTCGTCTTCTTCGTCATGATGGTCGCCGCCGCCGAAGCCGCAGTAGGCCTCGCCGTCATCATCGCCATCTTCCGCGCGCGCGGCACCCTGAACGTCGATCAGATCGACCTGATGAAACTATGAATCATATCTTTTTTCTACAGCTCATCCCATTACTGCCCCTCGCCGGTTTTCTAGTGAACGGGCTGCTGGGGCGGCGTCTTCCAAAGGCTTTGGTCTCGACCGTTGCTTTAGCAGCCCCGTTTGCTGCATTTCTATTGGTCGTTCGCGCAGCGTATCTCATCTGGTCCGGCTCTACCTTTCCCGTCGTAGAGACATTTGCCATTGGAACCAGAACTGCAGAGTGGATCAACGCCGGTCCACTCCACGTCGACTTCACCTTCGCCCTCGACCAGCTCACCCTGGTCATGCTGCTCATCATCACCGGCGTAGGATTTCTAATCCATATCTACTCCGTCGGCTACATGAGCCACGAAGAGGGTTACTGGCGCTACTTCGCCTACCTGAACCTCTTCCTCTTCTTCATGAGCGTCCTCGTCCTCGCCGAGAACTTCCTCCTCATGTTTGTCGGCTGGGAAGGCGTCGGCCTTGCCTCCTACCTGCTCATCGGCTTCTACTTCGACAAGAAGTCCGCCGCAGACGCTGGCAAGAAGGCATTCGTAGTCAACCGCATCGGCGACTTCGGCTTCCTTCTCGGAATGTTCCTGCTCCTCGCCCAGTTCGGCAGCCTGAGCTTCGGCAGCATCGGTACCAGCCTCGCCGCGCAGCCTGCCCTGCAAGGCGGAATCCTCACCGCCATCGCGCTCTGTCTCGTCGTCGGAGCCTGCGGCAAGTCCGCGCAAATCCCGCTCTACATCTGGCTCCCCGACGCCATGGAAGGCCCAACGCCCGTATCCGCCCTCATCCACGCGGCCACCATGGTCACCGCAGGCGTCTACATGATCGCCCGCACCCACGCCATCTTCGACCGTTCGCCGTTCGCTCTCGCCGTCGTCGCCATCATCGGAGCGGCCACCGCACTCTTCGCCGCCACCATCGGCCTCGTCCAGACGGACATCAAGCGCGTCCTCGCCTACTCAACCATCTCCCAGCTCGGCTACATGTTCCTCGGCTGTGGAGTAGCCGCCTACTCGGCAGCCATCTTCCATCTCATGACCCACGCCTTCTTCAAGGCTCTGCTCTTCCTCGCCGCCGGCTCCGTCATTCACGGCCTGTCCGGCGAACAGGACATGCGCAACATGGGCGGCCTTCGAAAAAAACTTCCCATCACGTTCTGGACCATGACTGCAGGCGTCCTCGCCATCTCCGGAATCTTCCCGTTTGCAGGATTCTTCTCAAAAGACGCCGATCTCTATGACGCCTTCGAGCACGGCGCCTCCGGCAAAGCCATCTGGTTCGTCGGCCTTGTCGCAGCAGGCCTGACCAGCTTCTATATGTTCCGCCTTTGGTACCTGACCTTCTTCGGTGAATCAAGAGCAGAAACCCAGACCTCAGCCGTGAACGATAACTCACACTCCACACTCCACACTTCACACTCGGTTCACGAAAGCCCCTGGTCGATGCTCGCTCCTCTTGTCATCCTCGCGCTGCTATCCATCGGAGGCGGCTGGATTGGCATGAAGCATTTCGGTGACTTCCTCGCGCCCGTCGTCGGCGCCGTCGTTGATCCCGAGAAGGAACCCGGCGGCGAAACATTCGACTACTTCCTAAGCGTTGTCGCCGTCGCAGTAGCGGCCCTCGGCTGGTTCATCGCCCACCTCTTCTACTTCCGCAAAAATGACCGCGCCGCAAAACTCGCGGCTGCCATGTCCGGCGTACACAGCCTGCTGGCGAACAAGTACTGGATCGACGAGCTCTACAACTTCATCTTCGTCCGGCCGCTAAAGGCCATCTCCACCTTCATCCTCGGCTGGATCGGCGAAGGCGTCATCATTCGCGGCTCAACCTGGCTGCTGGGCGGCATCGTCATGCTGACCGGCGAACTCCTTCGCCGCTGGCAGTCAGGCAACCTGCGTTCCTACGCCGCATGGCTCGCCGCCGGAGCCGCTGTCCTCATCCTTTTCGCAGGGTATGCCATCACCGGCACCTGGCTCGGAGCGCATGGAATCGACATCCACATCAACTGGGCGGGGAGATAAGTCATGGACAACATCATCCTCACTCAAATTCTGGTTACGCCCCTCGTCGGCGCGCTGCTCATCGCTTTACTGCCTGATCGCCGCAAGCTCTCTGCCGGAGTCGCGCTGACCTTCGCTCTTCTGACCTTCTTCTTCACCCTCCACTTACCCGCGCACTTCGATCCCAGCCTTCCCGGCTTCCAGTTCGTTCAGGCCATTCCGTGGATCACGAGCCCGGCTATCTCCTACCACGTAGGCGTCGACGGCCTCTCCCTCTGGCTCGTAGTCCTCACCGGCCTGCTAGCCCCCGTCGGAGTCCTCGCCAGCTGGAAGACCATCAAGACCCGCAGCAAAGTCTTCTACGCCCTCTTCCTCGTCCAGCAGACCGCCATGCTTGGCGTCTTCGTCTCGCTCGACCTGATGCTCTACTACGGCTTTTGGGAGCTCTCGCTCGTCCCCATGGCCATCCTCATCGCCATGTATGGCCGCAGCAACGGCCCGGCCGCAGCTCTTCGCTTCTTCCTCTACACCTTCATCCCCTCAGCCCCGCTGCTGGTCGCCCTGCTCTGGCTTTACGCGAAGAGCGGCAGCTTCGACTTCGCCACCCTGCGATCGGCAATTGTCTCCGGACAGTTCGCTGCCGGCCCTCTCTACTGGGCCGCTCTGGCGTTCCTCCTTGCCTTCGCGGTGAAAGTCCCTGTCCTCGGTCTGCACGGCTGGCTCCCCGACACATTTTCTGAAGCCCCGGTAGCCATGGCCATGGTCGTCGCCGGCAAGCTCGGCCTTTACTCGCTCATTCGCTTCCACGTCGGCCTCTTCCCTGAGCAGGCCCGCCATGCAGCTCCGTGGCTCATCGCCCTCGCCGCCATCGGAATCCTCTACGGCGCGTGCCTCGCGCTCGTCCAGAAAGACTTCTGGAAGCTGCTCGCCTACGGAACCATGAGCAGCCTCAGCTTCTGTACGCTCGGCATCTACGGATTCACCATCGCCGGCCTCGACGGCAGCGTCTTCCAGACCCTCAACGAAGGCGTCATCGGAGCAGCGTTGTTCGTCCTTCTCGGCGTCCTCTACGACCGCTTCGGCACCAGCAAAATCGAAAGCTACGGCGGCCTCGCCAAAAAGACCCCGGCCCTTGCGACCCTCTTCGTTATCACCAGCCTGGCCATGGTCGGTCTGCCGCTGCTCAACGGCTTTGTCGGCGAATTTCTAGTCCTCTCCAGCACATATACTCAAGTGAGCCTTGGGTGGGGCGCGACCGCAACAGTTGGAGTCATATTGAGCGCTGCCTACATGCTCACACTCGTGCAAAAGGTCTTCTACGGGCCGCTATCCAACGAGCTCACCCTCGACTCAGGGCGCGACCTCGACTTCCGAGAGAGACTCGTGGTGTGGCCCCTCGTAGTCCTAATGCTTGTTATGGGAATCGCGCCAAATTTTTGGATACGCTCAATCGAACCAGCTCTCTTTCAACCAGCCCCTCCAGTTAGTAAAGTCCTTATGGGATCGTGGCTAGAAGCTGTTCCCGAAAACGGTCCAGAGAAGCTCAGTACGCCGCACAAAGGAGGCCAACGGTGAATACAGTTCCCGACATCTACCGCCTCCTTCCAGAAGTAGTCCTCACCCTTACCGGCGTGATCGTCATGCTCCTCGATGCAGCGCTTCCGCAAGCGTCCCCCCGCCGCGGCCTGGGCTGGGTCGCCGCCTTCGGCACCATGGCCGCCCTCTGGGCCAGCCTCTGGCAGCTATCGCTCCCAAGCGGCACGGCCTTCTTTAATACCGTTCAGACCGACGCCTTCAGCGTCTTCTTCCACGTCCTCATCTGCGGAATCGTCCTCGTAGCCCTGCTCCTCTCGCTCGACGCCCTTCCAGCCGACCAGCATCATCGCGGCGAATACTTCGCCCTCATGGTCTTCGGCGCGGTCGGCATGTGCCTGTTGACTTCCGCCGTAGAGTTGCTCGTCGTCTTCATCGCCCTGGAAATCTCTTCCATCTCCACCTACATCCTCGCCGGATACCGCAAGCACACCGGCAAAGGCCCCGAAGCCGCCATCAAGTATTTCCTGCTCGGCTCCTTCGCCACCGGCTTCCTCCTCTACGGAGTAGCCATGATCTTCGGCGCCGTCGGCACCACGCAGATCAACGACATCGCGACCCTCATCCCCCTCGCGCAATCGCACTCGCTGGTCCTCGTCGCCTTCGCGCTCCTCATGGTCGGAGTTCTCTTCAAAGTCTCCGCCGCGCCCTTCCACGTCTGGACACCCGACGTCTACGAAGGCGCACCGTCTCCAGTAGTCGCGCTCATGTCCACCGCGCCCAAAGCCGCTGCGTTCGCGTTGCTTATTCGCCTCCTGTACGGCTGCTTCCCAATACTGC
>Ga0206896_1133_pt1 | contig 16372 bp, 32 predicted proteins | sample Alteio_BWOrgHeat_52_FD_152969 | JGI IMG/M metagenome (GOLD analysis project Ga0206896, IMG submission 152969) | Enriched cells from forest soil in Barre Woods Harvard Forest LTER site, Petersham, Massachusetts, United States -... | ecosystem: Environmental > Terrestrial > Soil > Temperate forest >... | reverse complement strand
ACCGCGCGTTGAACCGTCGCAGCCGAATGGCTTCGCTCACGATCGGAATGAAGCTGGGCGTTGCCGGCGTTGTCGTTTTCCCCGGCACGCTCGGCAAGTCCTGGCGCATCGCGCCTCGCCAGCCAAAGACCTGCTGCGAACAGATCTGCCAGCGTCGCGCAACCTCTGACACACGTGCCCCGGGTACCAGGGTCTCCGCGACAATCCGTGCCTTCTCATCCGCCGACCAGCGCCGCCGGCGGCCAGGCCCCGTGAGAACCTCAACGCGTCGGTATTCACCCTTCGCGTCATCGTTAACGTCAAACATAAGGATAGCTCGATGCCCTCTGCCTCAAGCAAATCAAGCAGCTCGGGCAGGGTCATTGAACAAGGGTATCAGCGCCCCGCTTACTGTTCACCGCAGCCCCGCAGCCGTTGATCGCTGAGCTATTCGCTGCCGGCTTCCGTTGGACTGGACGCCCGAAACTTGCTGACAGAGGGTTGTGGCATCCCGAACTTCAAATCGGGATCGACGTCATCGACCACGTGCAGCGCGGATTGGCTCAGGCGTCCAACACGCTGACCGTTGCTCTCGACCTTGGCGCCACAGGACCGGCGGATCGAGAGCTTGTCTCATTGAAAGTCGTCGGCATCGAAGACCTGATCGTTTCGGAAGTTGCCGGCATGCAGCGCCAGGGACCGTCGGAAGAGGTGGCAGCAAGGGCGCGCGTGCTGGCAGAGCTCGGGAGGAACGGAGTAGGAGGCCGACTGCGTTCCGCTTACCTGGATCGCCGTCTGGCTTGGGAGACGCGCGGCGAGGTCGTGCTTGAGGACCGATGGTCTGATAGGGCAGGGGAGGATGATGCCGCGTCACGCATGATTTCGCTGACCCGGATGCAAGCGTTAATCAATGCCTGGCGCATCAGGCGTGGGTTTTCATTCGATCGGCCGCGTCTACAGTTACCCCGAGAGCGGCGCGAAAAGGGAGCGCGTAAGGTGCAACGCCATGATTACGAATGGGGACGGGCAGGGGGGCTGGGTGTGGCAACGGCCAGCGTCATCGCATTGGATGCTGTGCAACAGGCACTTCCCGAGTAAGCCCAGGCGGACTAGCGGCATACGAGGCCGATGAACGTGACGTTCTTGAGCATCAAGCTGGAGGCACGGTCGGCAGTACACCGTTACTTCCGCGCGGTAGACGGCTGGTCGATATGAGCTACGGCCGCATCGGCAGGTGGGGGCGCAGCAAGATCCGCTCATTTACCACAGTCGAAGCGCTGAGGCCCAAATGCATGCCTCCCTGCGGAGACGCGCGACGGCGCCACTTACGCCGTGTGCGGTCGTGTCCGACCCGGTGCCCGCCGGGTCGACGATATGGCTCTCAATGCCTTACTGTTCCAACACCCGGTTAATCCAACCCCCACCAGGCATATCTGTCGTCTTTTCAATGGATTAGCCTGTTGATAACTAGGTGAGACGTCCCAGTCAACGTCCCACTTTACGTCCCAACCGATCTACAGGCCCTTGCGCAGTGGTCGCTGCACAACGGCTGGGGGCTGCACGGTTATGCGGCCGGGATGGCGGCACAAGAAAAAGGCGGTGCACGCATGCACCGCCAAGTTTAGGGAGGAAACGTCCAAGAAAGCAGACAGCGCGACTCGCGTCGCATTGCTGCGATGCACAACGTAGGGAGACCGGCGTTTGTTCGCAAGCGGAATTTCGCAGTGCAGCATCGTATTAGCCTGGACAGGCGGGCGGCTGGCGAGTAGCAGCCATACCACGCGCCGAGTTTAGAGAGGAACAGCGTTCGCACCCCGCCGTAGAGCGGGGTGCTTCTTTTTTGCCGCCTCTAGATCGACTCGCCCAATGGGCGCCAGTCGACCAGGTCCCGCGACACCGGCTCCCGACACTTATCCCACTGTGACAGTCCCGTCTGATGGCGAGCCACGGCCAATACTGCGGCATCTGGCGAGCGCCAGCGCCCGCGCTTCTTGCCGACGAAGCTGAACGTCCAGACACGGCCGACTTTCGTCAGTCGCGCCAATCCCGCTGAAGTTGGGTGTTCGAATGCCATCACGCCCCGATCGTCGATGGACGGGCGGATTATCCGGACAAGCTGTGGATGCGTCTAGGCCGGGCAGGATCACCATCGCTGGAGCACTACGGCAGACGAACTTCCGGGACTGCATCGTGCTGCGACCCGGGGTATGGCTACTGATCATGCCGCTCGTAATACCGTGGCTGTTGGAACGCGAATACCAACAGCATCGCAATCTCGATTACTACGGGTTGCCAGAGACGTTCGAGGAATGGTGCGAGACCGCAAGCGAGCTTGCCGATCAGCTCTCGCGCGTGACTGGTCGGCGCGTTGTGAAGGTGGTCATCCACCCCGGGGAACTCGAAGAGTGGGCACGCCGGCAGGGGCGAGTAGTGAGCGCGCAAGTGCGCTCCCGTTTCGCTGAGGTGCTGTGGCAGGCCGAAAGTGCTGGACTTACTACCTAACCGGCTGGTCGAGACTTGCGCGCGCGCTCTTCCTGATCCACCACCTCCGGAACTCGCCCGGGAGCAGCGGCGTCAAGTTGCTGCAGTTCGTGATATATGGCGCGCGTTCGTTGGCTCGACGGTAACTCAAACCACTCATGCGGCTCATAGTTGGAGGCTGCTCGGGCGATCGCCACGAGCACGGCGCTTTCTTGCTGATCTTCCACCGAAACTATTCCCTGCCCGACTGATTTTCTTCAGTCTACGACTGGACGTTGTCCCTGTCATGTAAATTCACGCCTCGCGAGAAACCCGCAACGCCAGTGGAGCAGGTCTTGCGCGGGCGGAAAGGTTCCGGCAAAGCACCCCGCACCCTTGACCGAGAATAGTGGAATGCCGTCCGCCGCCTCCAACGACGCCGAACGACTTCGCCATATCGTGCATGAGCTGGCTGAGGCACTGACGGCAACGAGCAGCTACCTGCGCGCGGGCCGGAGCGTTGCCAATCAGGAGAAGCTGCGCGAGGTGATCGGTAAGGCGATCGAACAAACCGACCGAGCTGGCGAGGCCGTCGGCAAGCTGCGGGCTATCGCAGAGCGACTGCGCCTCTAGCAGTCCTCCCGCATGACCCGGCGCCATGTGAACCCACGCGGTGATATAGGAAGCGGCTCGCCTTCCGTGACGTGCGCGGTCTTGCCAGTGTGGCTCCCGAAGACGTTCAGCTCTTCGTAGTGTCCTGTCGCTGGCGCGGGGTCTCCGGGCTTGTGCTCGTGGGTTGATGACATGGCTCATGGTAGCGCGGATGTGGATCGGACGGATTGATCTAGATCAACGGCGCTCCACGTCGGGCGGAGCGCTGTTGCAGCGGCTATCCGAAAAGTGGCACTTCCTGCGGTCCTCCCTCCGGTGCCCTTAAATGTCCGATCCAGCGGCAACATTCGACGTCGGATACATCGAGCAACGCCTAAGTCGCCACTTTGACGAGGCCAACACTCGCGTGTTGATCAAGTGGAACGAAGACAATGGGGCCGCTACCAAGGCAAATGCGCTGGGAGAATCGCGACACTATATCTCCTCGCGCAGTCGGCCCTGACGATAGGAAGCGAGGCTCTATCGGGTGCGTTTTTGACATTCCTGAGCTACTCCCGGGACTGCGGGGCACGCCCCCAGGATCACTTGGATGTCGCTCGGGCAGCGTCCGATGCATTCATTGCGCGGGTTGATTCCGAGCTGGAAGAGCGGACCCTTCGGGCAGCAGAATTTCGGACTGCCACGAGAAATTACGATGCCGATCGTCGAGGGATTGAGAGCGGACCTGCATACAGCCCTGGAGGGCCTCGTTCAAGACGCGATCAGAGGCCGGCACGGCGACCAGCAGATCGTGCTGCCTAGCGCAATGCGAGAGCGGGTAGACGAATACACGGTGGTCAATATCGTGGCTCCGCGTCCCGGGACGGGTGAGGCGATCTCGCCTGCGGTGGCCGAAACCGGTGATGCGCCTTCGCTGGTGTCAATCGCGCCGTCTGCCCTAGCCGGCATGCAAGACATTGTTGCAGATGGGGTGGTGGTGGGAACCGCCTGGGTCCCTCCGCCGTCGCCTCCTGGCGCCGAGACGTTGTTGCCGCCAGTCATCGGGCGTTCGTCCGCGACGTTGGAAGGCGCGGACACCATCAGTGCGAGTGGAGTAGTGTTCCCGCCGGAGTGGGAGGCACTGAAGCAAGAACTGATCCAACAGCGCGCGCTGCTCAGGCAGACCATAACGACCGCACGGTGGGAGATTGCCCTTGCAGAAGAGCTGCGGCGCGATGACGCACGCGTCGCCGGCATAGGGCACAACCAACCGCCTGAGTCGATCGAGCTTCCTAGCGTCGATGAGATTGTCAACGATGCGTTGGCGGGGTCGGACGCGGTTCTGGTCGAGCACCTTACATCAATCCGTGCAGGTGCTCGGCTCCTGCGCAGGACCTTGCCAGCACTTGAAGCGACGGGGCGATGGCTTGCAGTCAGGGGCGAGCTGGTTGTTGATGAGTTTCTCAAGCAGATGGGAAAACGGTCTGCGGACGCGATTACCATCGCCGGAGCGGTCAAAGCGTTCGGCGGTATCACAGCCGTAGTGACGGCTATCCTTGCTTTGGTGGGCGGACTGTTCGCCATACTCGGGCAGGTCCTCTAGCTGGAGGAGTAGGACTGGTTGCGCGACAGCATCCGGCTTGATCGTCCTCGGCAGCGGGCGGGTATCCACCACTCGATATGATGATCAGGTTGCTGGCTATTGGGCTGACCTATTGCGTAGTCTCGAACGCTGGCTACTCCGACTACGATTGGGGCGCGATGAGCGGACGCCTGTCGCCCAACGCTACTGAGCAACAGGTCATGAGCGTCGTCGGCTATAGGCCCAATAAGGTAGAACTTCAGACCTGCGGTGCTGATGCACCCAACGGGGCATGGCAGTGCAAGATATTCACGTTCGGCAACGTGTATAGCAATCTCCGGGTCTATTTCTACGAAGACGGGTCGGACGTCTGGCGGGTCAACAGTTGGCAAGTTTACCCCTGAAGCTCGTGAGTGCCTATTGACCGTTTCGTGTTGCTCGGTCCCCCTCTTTCACCGCAGCTTTCTCGCAGATGAACTTGCCCTGCTGGGTGCTGCCGAAATACCTCTCACCTTCGTAATGGTAAATGTGCGATTTTTGATTGACCCAAACGATCTTATCGCCAGGGCACGTCATATTTGATGGTGGCGTGTGTGTCGGAGTCTGGGCATATGTGGTTGACCCAGCCAGTAGTCCGAGACCGACAAGACAACCCGCCATCAACTGTTTCATTGACGCCCTCCCATCTTCTGTGCGTTCAGCGCGCTTAGCACCCGTCGCTGCTGTGCTGCAATCAGTGTCTCAGGTGCGTGCGGTTCGGGCGGGGCGTTCCTTTCTGGGAGGGCGAGTTTATGGCAACCAACGACAAAGTAAGACCGACGCGGACGGAGCGACAGACGGCTGAGTTGAGAGAACGCTTTCGTGCTCACATAAGCAACTGGTGGTCACAAGAGAACGAAGAGTTCCGGACCAAGACTTTGATTTTTACGTTGCGGATGGCACCTGCCAGATATGGTCCTGCCAATTGTCAAACCAGAAAGTTATGCCCCCCGAGGAGCAGGTCCAACTGAAGGGGCGACGGTAGATCAACGATCCCACGGGTCACGGACGGGTCCGATCATTTGGTTTCTCTGGGATGGCAGCGAGGCGATGTCCTATAAGGACGATGAGCAAGAAGACGCGTTCATCGACATGATAAATACGCAGAAGGCGCGCCGCCTTGACTCGAAGCTCAAATACTACACTTCCCCGTTGACAATAAGCGCAGTCCTTGCTGTCATTTTGTTTGCACTCATAGCAGCTCTTGAGCTACTCAGATACAATGTGCCAGACCAGCTATGGTCTGTCTTTACGGCCGTCGTGGCCTTCTATTTTGGCCGGGAGAGCGCGCGAAGCGCTGAAATGAATTCGGATGCCTGATGTATCTCGCAACGCGCCGGGTCACGGTCATCCACACTACGCCGCCTGCGGCCCCGGGTCTTCCACGTAGGTCACCACCACATCGCGCCCCATCACTTCCAGCGTGACTAAGCACCCAAACTCCGCAGCAACGCTGAAGGCAAGCCGGCGGATGAAGTCGACCTGATGCTCTGCGTCAGTGAAGGTGGTCGACTGGCAAGCCTTGGCGGCCTCGACGAGCTGTTGCCGCATCAGGCGTCGGTGTAGCCGCGTTCAATTGCCTTGGCCCTGTCATCCAGCTCTTCGGCGAACGCGAGGAGCCTCGGCACCGCTTCATCGGATAGCAGGTTCCGCGCATGGCGACGGACACGCGCTGCACGTGCCCGCAGTTCGAGCGGTGTTTGGACCGGACTGGCGGAGGTTGGAGCGTCGGCAGTATCCATCATGGTGTGGCCCGTGATTCTGTTTCCAGAATGCTACCGCGCAAGCCGGTGTGCAACGGACCGATCGGCAAAGGACCTTGGGTCCCCAGGACAATTTCCAGCATGGTCCGCGTCGGTCTGCGTCGACCGGTGGTGCGGTTTGGGTCCCCACGACGATTCCCCAGCGCCAAGTAGAGGTCGCTCGTTTCCAAACCATAGTTAGTTCGCCCGACAGTGACTGTCGCGCGCACTGCCGGTCCTGCCATACCCGTCAATGGGTCCCCGACCGATTCCAAAAGCAAGTCAGCATGCCTCCGCCCCGCCCGGGGTGATCTGATACGATCGGGCGGAAGCCTCGCTGCGCTACAGCGACCAGAAGATGACGAGAACGAGCAATGCCATGGCGACCTCCGCCAGTGCCAGCCTGATCACGCCGCGCGCTCCAGTTTCGCCAGCGTCGCCACCCCTTCCCAACGCTGATACCGGTCGCCGCCGCCACGGTGCGAATTGATGCTCCAGGCTGCGCCAGCGCGGTCCTGACAGCCTCTATGGCTTGCGCGCCCGATCGCCAAGCCGCTCTTGGTGCCCTTGCGTGCGATGCCTGCGTTGATGCGCTCCCGCAGGATGCCACGCTCGAATTCCGCGAACACCCCGCACATGCTGAAGAGCGCTTTCCCGGCGGGTGTGGTGGTGTCGATCGCCTGTTGTTGCAGAATCAGATCGATCGTGTTGCTCTCCAGGTGTCACAGGATTGCCAGAAGGTCCTGCAGGCTGCGACCCAGTCGATCTGTCGACCCATGCGGCGACGATGTCGAACCGGCGTCGCGTCGCGTCCTTCAGCATTTTCGTCATGGCAGGACGTTGCGCGCTCGTCTTGGCGCCGGAGATGGCGAAGTCCTCGTAGGTCTCGACTACCGTATGACCGCACCGGGCAGCCCAGTCCGTCAGGACGATACGCTGATTGTCCGTCGTCTGACTGTCGCTGCTGACCCGGAGGTAGATTGCCACTCGCGCCATAGTTGTTCGCTCTCTGCCGTTCTCCTACTGAATCATTATGGTGCCAGACGTCGCAAAAATGGCTTTCCTAAGTCATTGATATTGCTTGGGGCGCATGACGTGATTCCGGCTAGGGTTTCTGAACACCGATTGTCAGTGCCCGAACGGTAGGCCAGCTCACGCCCTGAACGCGGTCGACCAGGTCCAGGCAGACACACCATGGCGTCGTGGTGCGCCCTGACAGCTCGCGTGCGGTCCGCTGGCGTGACGCTGCCGTGGCGCCCCCGATAGCCGTTGAACAGCTTCAAAGTGTCGTACAGCCAGCGCCTACTCCATCGCTCCCAGCCGAAGCCCTGTCGCCTCTGAGCTTGCGCCATATGGCGCCTGACCTTCTTCTCCACCCAATCTTTGATGAGGCTGAAGCACTCGCCGAGTGCCCAACCGCGAAGTAGTTCACCCATCCCCGTAGCATCGGATTGATCAGGCTTATCACCCTCTCTATCGGTTGCGAGCGGTGTCGGCGGAACACCTCCTTGAGCTCCGGCATCAGCGCCGTCCGCTTCTTCAGCTTGGGCGTGTAATGCGGCCGCATCGCTCCGCGCATACTGCGAAGTTGGCGGAAGTCAAATCCCAGAAACCCGAAGCTATCACCTCGTTCCAGGTCGACTACACGGCTCTTTTCATCATTGATTTCAACCTGCAGGGAGGCTCAGGCGCAGGCTATCGCTTCGATTTCGATCTTGTACTGCGGGCTAACGAGCCCGCCTACGATCAGCGTGCTCGCGGGCTTGCTGTCGCCCATGATCTCGGCGCGAATGCGGCGCAATTCACCGATGTTCGCGAGATCGGGCAGAATGGTCAGCAGCTTCACCACATTGTCAAACGACATCACGGCGGCTCGCAACTGAGCCTGTAGGTTTAAGAGCGTCTGACGGCATTGCGTCGGGAAATCTTCGGCAATCTTGCCGCGGGCGTCCACCCCGACTTGGCCGCTGATGTAGAGCGTACGGGAAGCACCGCTTACCTCGACCACCTGTGAATAATAAGTCGCGATAGGCGGGGAATCTGGTGCATGCAGCTCGCGGCGTTGCATCGGCAGTGGACCGCCCCACGCTCGTCGTGGAAGCCCCGCACGTGCGGGAGCCTCAGCATATCCCATGGCTTGCCAGCCGTAGTGTGCTCCGACATGCTTTTGGGTCTCGCCGCGATCCAGGCAACCTTCAATCAGGGGGGAGAGCTGTCGGCGGCTAATGAGTTGCCGAGTGACGCGACTGCGTCCCACCAGTCTGACCGTGAGGCATCATCGTATTAAAGGGAACCACACGATGGCACTCTCCGCTCTCGCCCAGCGCATGACCCGAGCCAGGCGGCGACCCAGGCGAGCCATTCATCCTTGGTCGGTTCTTCCACCATGGAATTAGAACTGTATTGGCCGTTGCTGCTGATATGAAGCGTTCTCCCGTTCTTTTTCAGAAATTTAGAGCAAGCCTATCGCTTTTGGTGCCCCCCTTGCCTAGCGTGGCTTCGTTCCGGCGCCTCAGCGAACGAAGCCTTCCAGTTCGTTCTTCGCCCAGGCAATCACTTCCTTGTTCGACTGACCGTTCAGGACCTTCGCCCACATCGCTGGATGAATCGCACGGGCCCAGATCTGGGCGCCGATTTCAGGTGGTGCTGGATAGCCGGTCATGCTCTCCAACGCGTTGTGCCATGGCCGGATCGGATAATTGTAAACCACCCCCTTCGGTGGCTCGACCTCGGACCAGATCTGGAAGTCATTCATGCTGAGCAGTGGCGGCAGATCGTACCCTTCGGAGGCAACGTCCCTCGCTTCCACCTGCGGGCGCTCCTGGAGGTATGTGATGAGCTCCTTCGCCGCAGTTTTGTTCTTACCGAACGACCATGCGCCATAGAAGGTATAGTTATAAGGGATGTAGCGTCCCTTCGGCCCCGCCGGGCAAGGAAAGTGCCAAGTATCCTGGGCGACATTCGGTGCGTCGCGCTTTGCCACCGCCCAGGCCGATGGCGGGTTCCAAATCAGCGCACTCTTTCCGGAAATCAGCGCACGATTATTCGATGCGTCGTCGTAGCTTACGCTATCCGGGGGGAAGAACTTCACAAGCTTGCGGCCGTAGTCTAGCACAGTGTTCACGGCGTCAGAATCGACCGTGATTTCGCCCTTGGCGTTGACCAGATCAGCGCCGAAGGCGGCAAACATGCAGCCGGTGTTGTTGGTCGAGTCGCCCGTACTCCCAAGCCCCATTCCGAATGCATAGCCGGCCTTCGCGCACCCCTCCGCGGCTTCGAGGAACGCATCGTAGTCCCAGCCGGCGGCGGCGGATGGGTCTGCCTCGTGAGCCGGATACATCGCCAAAACGTCGATGCCGGCGTATTGCTTCAGCAAGCTGATACGGCCCGCGCAGGTCAGGTTCAATGTGCCGGTGCTGGAGGGCAAGGCGGCCCAATGTCCCTTGGCCGTCGCCAGATATTCATGGACCGGGCTGTACTTGCCGTACCGACCGGTCATGTATTTGACGACGTCGTCAACCGGCTCGAGCTTGTCGGAATAGGTATGCACCTCCCAATTCGAGAAGGGCAGCGTATCGTGACCCGTGCCTGCCTGTGCCTCTGCGGCCTGGGTGACCTGAATCTTGAACCCGTTCGAAGTGATGAAGTCGATTGTGACATCGACCTTGTTCTTCTCGGCCCAGGTATTGACCTGCTTCGTCATCACTTCATTGGTCTGAGGAACCCAGTGGTCCCAAAAGCCAACGTTCAGCTTGCCGGCCGCACCGGCGGTGCGGATATGGACAAGCGGTAACGCGGCTGCGGCGGCGCTCAGTTCCAAGGCCCTGCGTCGCGTTACGCGGGACGATCTGATCATGGCGGATACTCCCTGCGCGGCCGCGGAGAACCGCGTCCGTTGCCTTGTTGGGATAGCGGGCGTTGACCCGCTCCGGAACCATCTGTGACGGCTCATCCCATCGTCGGCAAGGCTGGGAGGCCCGCCACTAGAGTGCGGCTTTAGTATTGCGGAAACTGGGTTGGAGGGCTAGGCCGAATTACTCAGCACCGCTGACCCTGTGAGCGGGGGCGCTTGGGTATCTCGACGGGCGCCGTCCACCTTATGCACTGGGGCAGCGGCATCGCTATGGCAGGAGCTGCTGCCGCCGTCGCAACAAACGGATTGAGGCTTTGCCCACTGGGGCGCTCAACTCTCGACGCACTAAACACGGCCAAGGACCTGGACGCCCGCGGTGTGCGGATTGTCATCACCACGCTGGGGATCGATCTGAAGACGCCGGCCGGCAGGCTGGTGTACGGCGTGCTGGCACAGATAGCGGAATTGGCGGCGGCCGCATCCTCGATCCGTTCGGCGGTACTGGTACCACGGCTGTCGCGGCGCGCAACAAGAACTTCGACTGTGTGCTTATTGAGCAGGATGGCACGATGCGGCCCGTGATCGAGGCTCGCATCCGCGGCTGAAGCAGATTAGTCTGCCATCACTGCGGGTTCGAGCCGGCGAGGGGGCGGCGCGTGCACCGGGAAACTCAATCGAGGCAGTGCTAGCGGACTGGTGGTGCGTGCCACATGTGGCCGCAACATGGCGTGCGAGCCTTCACATCAGTGCCTCTGTATGATCAATGTGTAACCGGGCACGCGCGTGCTGGTGGCGATACGTCTGCTCTCGATGCCGTGATGCCGATCGTCATGCTGACCGGGTCGGATGCCGAAACCGATTTCGTACGCGGCCTCGACTCCGGCGCCCACGAACTACATCGCTAAGCCGCTTCGACGCTCCCTGGTCCAACTCAATGCCGATCCGAAGGAAGGATCGCAAACGATCGAGTCGAAGTCCAGCGTGACGACCGGCTGCACGTCATCATAGGTGCGACTTAAAGATGCGCGGTGCTGTCGCCGGTCAGGCCGCCAAGCTACGGCCCTCAGTCCCTTTTGGCCGGCGGCAATCGCGTGTGCAGGCGCGCCAACGCGTCGGGCTGATGGCAGAAGGCTTCGGGCACCGGCGGCGCACCGGGTGGCAGATCCCAACGAGGGGTGACGTCGAGCTCGCTCGCCGCAGCACGTGCCACGCCGTGGGAGGGCCGAGTGCCGGAGTAGCTGCCGACACCGGTTCTGTCAGTTATCGAGCCAGACAGCTGGCTACTTGAAGCCATCGGGCATCTTACGCTCAAGCGGTCGCAAGAGTGCAGGGCAATCGTGGTGCTGCACATGTGCTGCCAGCGCCGCACCGCGGCGGGAACGAAGCTCAGTACGGATCGCCCTGAGATAGGCGTCATGGCCACCGGTGGTGAGCCGATCCGGCATGACGCCGGTCGCCGTCTTGGCCGATCAGAAGAATGCTTGGCGGCAGCGAGGTCACGATGCTCGCCCAACATGACGTCCACCAGAGCGCCGTCGCGATCGAGGGCGCGATAGAGATACCGCCAGCGGCCACGCACCCGGATATCGGTCTCATAAACATACCAACTGCTGCCGACGCCGCCTTTGCGTCGTCGCCGCAGGTTCTCGGCCAGCGCCGGCGTTAGCTTGGCCTCTCAATCGCGCACCGCATCATAGCTGAAGACGAACCCGCGGGTCAGGAACACCTCGCGCAGATCCCGCGGGCTCAGCTTGTAGCGCAGCCGCTAGAGCACCAGGAGCGTGATGACATCGCTCGGATGCTGTGCACGGTTGAGCACACTGAAGCTGCGTTCGTTGGACTGTTTGCCGCAGTCCCCGCACCGGTACCGGCGATAGCCATGCGTGGTCCGCTCAGGCCGCTCGCTGACAGCCGTCGATCCATATGCCGGGCAATCGTATCTTGGGTAGTCCCCCTTACGAGGGCCGCAGCGTGCCCAATCCACCCATTGGCGCAACGGCTGACAGAACCTACGGAAGGCGCCGCTCATTTCGCGCTCGCTGATGGGATCAAGCTCGCCGTCTACACCGGGATCAGAAGGAATGGCGTGTTCTGACTGAAGGTGAATAGCGACCCGCATCCTCTACGTCCATGTCGAGGAGAACGATCGCCGGTCCGATCGACCGACTAATCGAAAACGCCGATCAGCATGGCTACCTGTTACACGATGCCGACATCGGCGTGAGTCGCGTCACCGGCTATCGCGGCAGCATCATGTTCCGCCGGTTGGACACGATCCGCAGAGCTTGGGGTCTCGACAGCGATGATGGTCCCAACCGGCACAGCCTAAGAAAGAACTTTGAGCAGGCGATGCAACCGGACGAAGAGAAGGGATCATCGAGCAGACCACCATCGAGGTTCTAATGGGCCATAAGGTCAGCAATATCCACGGACGTCTTACGGCTATGTGCCGCAATTCGGGATCGCTATGCGGCGCTGATCGACTTCCCCGGCGCTATCCCGCGAACGGATCATCAAAAGCGGCGCTAACCACCTGTATCGCGTGGAGCGGTCCATTGTCCCGCAGCGCCAATCGGACGATGCTAACGATGCTGCCCCGGGCGATCTTCTGCCGCAGCTCCAGCGGCTAGTGCGCAGCATCGGCAACTTGTTGGCGTAATGCCGATAGCAGTTGGCGATCTCGATCCGATCGAGCGCCCGCCTGTCAGCGAAAACCAGCGGATGAAAGATATTGGCGAAGCTGACCTCTGAGAGTCCGATAATGTTCGTTGGCATGGTGAATACCGCAACTATAGATCCGTGACCGCAACAGTTGCAATAAGTTCGGGCGATCTCCCGCCATCGGTTGTCTCCCGCGCCCACACAACGTCGCAACCTGAACTCGATCAGCCGCGGATGAGAAATCACATTCTAGCCCAACAACGAGCATGGATGTTAGCACCGGAGACTCGTGCCACGGACGCTACCTGAACTCGGTACATAAAAATCCTTCGCGGCGGGCAAGATTCTAATTTCCCGCGCACGGTTAGGGGTCTATGCCGCCGGTCCTTCACAGGGAGACAGGACATGCCCACCGACGATAAAGACGAGGTCTTGCTGCAAGCGGCATGGCGACGGGCGGCCGGCGTACGACACCGCGCCGGAGTAGCCGCATACCCACTTGCGCTGCGCCGCTGCCGCGCTCATATCGCCGACGCCCAAGAACGCGGACCCAGGGGAAACTGGGTCCGCGTTCTGCATTTCGGGGCGATGACATGACGAAGTTCAGGAAAGGAGTCATGCGATGCCTACCAACTGGAAGAACGAAATCAGCGCCAAGCTGATCGCGCTGAACGACGCGCTGGCGCAGATGCCGAGCGAAGCCAAGCTCACTGCCGATGAATCCGGCCGGCGCATCTTCCTGGAAGTCGAAACCGAGCGCGAGATTTGGCACTGCTCAGGAGTGCGGGAATGAATTACGAACCGACCATTGAGACGCGCGAGCACGCCGCGTTCTGCCGAGCGGAAGCCCAGCGACGCTACGAAGGCAAGCTGATCCGGGACGAATACGGCATGCGGCTGGTCCGGGACGCGAAGGGGGCTGAACACACGGACGACGTTCTGCGCGCTTTGTCGGATTACCGGAGCACGCCGCCCAGCTTGTATACGTGTTTCGTGCAGCGCGCCGGGCAGCCGTATGTTGAGCGGCGTTCGACGAGCTGCAGCGCGAATATGAAGCGGCGCGCGACGGCTTCCAATTCGACGAGAGCACCACGCCCGGCAGAACGCGGCAGTTCCTGTCCGACCTGTTCGCCGCGATGTGCAAGGATTGGGTCGCACAGAAGCTGGCCGGGATTGACGGCCGGTGATTTAGGCGCGGTTCCCGCACCGGGGCCGCGTTTTCGCTAGAGCGGGAGGACCCGGCATAGTGCCGAACTTCATCGTGACCTATCGGTCTTGGGGCCAGGGTGATCAGCCCTGGCTCGTCGAGGCGATGGACGAGAACGACGCCATTACCAAATGGGTTACCTGCAATCTGCAACATGGCTATGCCACCCGTAGCGACGCGCTCTCGGCCGTCGTGCGGATTATCCCCGACACACCCGATGAGGAGCTAGAACCATGAGCACTTACACACCGCAGGAACTGATCGACGAAATCCGCGAGCCCATGGAAGGCAACGACGGCAAGGGATCGCCAATGGGGACGCTGACCGCGACCAACGATCCGGCGCAGCAGCATCTCATCGGTGTCCCGCAGTTCCTGCACTACGCGCCGGACGACCAACTGATCGTCACGATCTGGTCACGCTTCGACTACCCCGAGCAATGGGACGCGCTGATGAAGGTGTGGACCCACCACGACGATGACCGGCTGGTCGAGATTGAACGCATGGAGATCGAGCAAGTGCTGGCAGATCGCACAGAGGAGGACTGAGCAAATGAGCGACGAACAGTTGATCCCCGATGATGAGTGGAAAGAGCGGTTCGGTTGGTCTGCCGACGAGAACGGCGACTGGCGGCTGCTGGAGGATACCATGGCCATTTCGCTGCTGTCGCGGATCGGCGAGCAGTTTGTCTGGAGCCAGGAGGATGGCGACGACGGCGGCTACCGGATCGCGCCCGGTATGACGGGCCATGCGCCCGGATATTATTTGTGCGACCGAGCACGCCGTCCAGGTGATGAGGTCTGGGATCCGGTTATTCGGATCATCGACGCGTTCGAGTCGATCGTTGTATGTGGGGCACGGATTGGACTTGAGCCACCGGGCTGCTGACCTACGAACAGGGTGTCGAGGCGTTCCGCGTCACGAACCGCCTGTTCGAGACGGACCGGCTGCACTCATGGGCGATACTTTGCAACAGGTCTATAAATGGCCGCCGTCGAAGGCATAACCCGAGAGGCTGACGACACCCGCCCAGCAAGCAATGATCGGGCTGGCGGCGGCCGACATGACTGGCATCGGCGCAGTCGCCGCACCGACCGAACACCCGCTCCTCCATCGCCCGCGGAAAGCCTATATGACCGGCCATGCAGCTTTTCACGGTCACATGCCGGCGCAGTCTCCCCGGCCGACAATGGGATAAACGGGGCGCGGTCGTCATAGCTGCGACAGCGGCCGAGGCTGAAGAGATCGTTCTGCTGGCGAGCCGGGGGCTTAGCAACGATCGCATCGCAGCCCGCCTCGACATGGCGCGCCAGAACGTCAGCAAGTGGCGTCGGCGCTTCTATGCTCAGCGGCTTCCTGGCCTTGACGAACGGCCGCGCGGCGGGCGACCGGCGCGCTTTTCCCCCCAGTGTCGCGGTGGCGATCAAGGCGTTGGCCTGTGAATTGCCGTGTCGCCAAGGTTTGCCCTTGTCTCGCTGGTCAGTCGCCGAATTGCGCCAGGAGGCGATGGCAAGCGGCATCGTCGCGCAGGTCAGTGGCACCACCCTCTGGCGTTGGCTCAGCCAGGACGCGTTGCGGCCCTGGCATCATGTATTCTTCATCACCGACAACGGGTCGGCCCATCGCGGCCGGCGAGCCGCTGCCCGGCTACGAGCCAAATGGCCAAACATCATTCTGGTTCACACACCGATCCATGCCAGCTGGCTCAACCAGATCGAGGTCTACTTCTCCATCGTTCAGCGGAAGCTCCTCACGCCAAGCGACTTCGCCGATCTCTCCGCCCTCAAACGTGGTCTGATCGCCTTCCAACATCGCTACCAGCGTTCCGCCAAGCCCTTCAAGTGGACCTTCACGCGCCGTGACCTTCACGTGCTTCTCGTCAAGCTCAAGTCGCACAATGGCGCGCCACACTGGAAGATTCGATCCCGGAATACGTCACAGTAATTGCGAATCGGGGTACTAAGCGTAACGTTACGGCAAGGCCATGCCAACGCCACGCTGCCGAGGGTGACATGGGTTACTATCGCCCGTTCGAAGCACCCGCCTTTTTTGCTCAAACGCATGCCGGCAGCGTGCGTAGCGAAGCGGCGCGTCCGCCGACTGGCGGCCCTGACCAACAAACCCGACGCCGATATCGTGGCGAAAACTGCCTATCTCGCACAGCAAATCGTTGCACACTTTTACCCGACGGGGCTGGTTCTCGACCCCTGTCGTGGCGCAAGCCGCCCGTTCTTTAGCTGCGCCGACTGCCCAACTGC
>Ga0206896_1132_pt1 | contig 16441 bp, 14 predicted proteins | sample Alteio_BWOrgHeat_52_FD_152969 | JGI IMG/M metagenome (GOLD analysis project Ga0206896, IMG submission 152969) | Enriched cells from forest soil in Barre Woods Harvard Forest LTER site, Petersham, Massachusetts, United States -... | ecosystem: Environmental > Terrestrial > Soil > Temperate forest >... | reverse complement strand
CCAATAGATCAACACCGCCAAGGGTACAAATAGGGGGTACCACCCCACGGCGCGAAGTAAAGGTCCGTTGTATCGTGGAATGAGGTAGGGTATCAGGTAGACCAGCCAAATCAGCTGGAAGCAAAGAAAGACAGCGATAAACTCCCGGGCCCAGCTCGCCTGTACGGTTTTCCGGGTGCCGAGGGATCGGGCGGCCAGGGCCAAGTAAGTCGTTAGCGATACCCATCTTGGGATATCGGCGTACAGATTATACCGGTCTATAAAGATGCCCACGGGTTCGGGGTTATTGGGGAGAAGCCGGGTGGATGCACCCATAAGGTAAAGGAGGGCTACTGCGTTTGGAATCAGGTCAATGACGATGGGATAAAAGTGTACCCTGTCAGATCGTTTCCAGGCAAAATCGGGCTTGGTCAGGGATCGCACGTAGAAAAAAACCAGGGGTCCGAAAGGCATGGCCAGGATCATCGGCAAAATGGCTTCGAGGTCGTTCCAAAGCCTGCTTGATCCGAACCAGGGCTGGCTGGTAATATACATGTTCAGGGATGCCAGCGCAAGAAGAAAGAGTAGTTTGCCCAGGATACGGCCCGAGGGGCTGGGGCGCCTGGAGCAGTAAAGGAGGGCGCTCAGGATAAACCCCTGGAGCGAACCCAGCAGGACGATGGTGTCCAAAAGACCAGAGAGATGGCGCATGTCCTTAAATTAATCCAAAATTAGGGTCAAATTACGGAAATAGTTAGGGGGGTGATCCGTACTTGTGGCAAGTAAAATTGCTGCTGTATGAAACGCTTGTTCTTCCTGGGAATGCTTTTTGCCCTGGCTTGTAAAAAGGACCGGATCGCTTCGACGGGGATCCAGCTCACCCCAACCAGCCTGTTAACCTACGTAGGCGGAAAGGATACCCTGCTGGCCACCAAAACACCCCTCAATGCATCCGACAACATCACCTGGAGTTCGGACGACCCGTCCGTCGCCGGTGTCAACGCCTCCGGTGTGGTTACCGGTGTGGGGGCAGGGGTGACGGTGATCAGGGCCACGACCGGTCATACCTTCTCTTCGACCTGTACGGTGACGGTAAAAAAATGGACCAACTATAACCGAAGGAACAGTGGCCTGTCTAGTGACAGTACCATCTATGCAGTTGCCATCGACAAGGGCGGAAATATTTGGGCGGGTACCGATGGGGGTGTATTCAAATTCGATGGCCTCAATTGGACGAACTACACGACCACCAACAGTGGGTTGGGCGGCAATAAGGTCATGTCGATTGCCGTCGATTCCCTGGGAAACAAATGGTTCGGCACCGATGTAACGCTATCTAGTCTTGACGGCACGACCTGGACGAATTACAATCTACCGGGGGTCACCAGCATAGCCATCGACACCCATGGAAACAGATGGTATGCGAATTGGGACACGCAGGTGGCGGAATTTGACGGAACACACTGGACATACCATACGCCCTACGATACCGCCAATGCCTTTTGGATCAGTACGGTCGGCGCCGACCCTCAGGGAAACATTTGGTTGGGAACCGAGATAGCCGGGACAATCTGGAAGTTTGACGGCGCCGCCTGGACCACCTATGACATTACACACGATGGATTCGGAGGCAACTCGGTCTATGCCGCCACGCCGGATGCACAGGGCGATATGTGGTTCGGCTTTGCGTATGAGGGAGGAGGGGTCTCGGAATTTGACGGGGCCCATTGGATCACGTATAGTGCCCCGGGTGATCGCCACGATTTTGGGATCGGGGTTAAAGCCATCGCGGTGGACGGCCAGGATAACAAATGGTTTGGGTCGGATGGCCGGGGTGCATCGATGTTCGATGGCAGTTCCTGGACCACCTATGATATAACCAACAGCCTGATCGGCAGCAGCTATGTCTGGGCGATAGCCGTTGATAATCACGGAAATAAATGGTTCGGCACGGTCAATGGCGGCGGATTGTCGGTACTGTATGCGCCCTAGTGCCAAAATAAATTTGCGCAGTTAATCGACTGCATTATATTTGCAGTCAATCAACTGCGAATAGATGCGAAGAGACGTTTTTCAGGCCGTCGCGGATCCCACCCGCAGGGCCATCCTGGGACTGCTGGCGCTGGGGGCTATGACGCCTAACGCGATTGCGGAGCATTTTGACAGCGCCCGGCAAACAGTATCCAAACACATACAGATCCTCACCGAGTGCGGGGCGGTCCAACCACAAAAGACCGGCCGGGAAATCTATTACCACGTTAATCCTGACAAAATGAAAGAAATAGACTTATGGTTGGAGAACTTCCGTAAACTATGGGAAGGGCGCTTTGACCAATTGGATGAAGTATTAAAAAACCTGTAAGCGATTCACTATGGCACACAAGACAACGATCTCCAAGGACCTGGCAGCGAAAAAGCTCCAGGTGGTAAGGCATTTCGATGCACCGGTTGAAAAGGTATGGAAAGCCTGGACCGAGCGTGAACTTTTGGACAAATGGTGGGCGCCCAAGCCCTGGAGGGCGGAAACAAAAACAATGGATTTCCAAGCAGGGGGTCTGTGGTTGTACGCCATGGTGGGACCCGATGGATCACGGATGTTTTGCCGGGTGGACCTTATCGCCGTCAGTCCCCGCCAGCACTTTACCGCACGCAGTGTGTTCTCAGATGAGCAGGGGAATATAGATCCTAGCGCGCCGGTCATGAACTGGATGGTGAAATTTGAATCCGCCGGAGCGGGTGTAACCATCGTGACGGAAATCACCTTTGACACCGAAGCCGACATGAAAAAGATCGTCGAGATGGGCTTCGAGGGTGGGTATACGATGGGGCTGGGGAATTTGGAGGAGTTGCTGGCTGGTCAATAAAAAAATGTCTCAGACACGATCTTGTCCCCCTTTACGCCAAAGACCGCGATTTCATCGAATTTCCGTCTTTGTCCATCTTTAAACGTGATATCCCGGCCCATCGCCACGCTAAAATAATCTCCGCCCACCGATGGCTCGGTGCAATAGGAGCTATGCACTTCCGCGATGATTTCCTGCCTGGCTTTAGTCTTTGCTTTCACAGCCTCCAGGCCTTTGGTCAGGGTCGGTATGCCGAGGGCTACGGCGTGTTCGGGTTCCCTGCAAATCACCTCTGCATCATAGAGTGTATTTTGGATTTCGGATGATTTGCCCTGCCTGAAAAGTTCCATGTAACGGTTGGCCATTTCTTGTGTGGTCATATGCGTGATTTATCACAAAAAGATAGCTAGATTTACTGAAACCTTGCACGCATGCCTCGTAAACTGTTTGTATTTCTTTTTGCCGCAGTCCTGTTGAAAACGGCATACGCCCAAAACATCCCCGTAATCAACGCAGCATCAAATAAGGCCGATGTGAGGGAAGACGGAAAACTAACCAAGGACGCCTGGGTCATTTCCCCAAAAGAAAAAATGGATGTATACCCGACTTCCGGTAAATCCGTTACTTTTTATACAGACATCGCATTGCTTACCATAAGCTTTCAGACCATCAAAGCGGCGATAGCCAATCCGGTGACAAGCCTGCGCACGGAATAGCCCCTATTTAGCGTAACCATCTACCTCGACGATGGCGTCAGCAAAAGCCTGTGGCGCTTCCTGGGGGAGGTTGTGCCCTACGCCACCCTGAATGATCCGGTTAGCATATTTGCCCGAGAATTTGCCGGCATAGGCACTGGGGGGAGGGTGCGGGGCCCCATTGGCGTCCCCTTCAAGCGTGATGGTGGGCACGGTAATGACTGGGGCGGCGGCAAGCCGGTTTTCAAGGTCGTCATATTTTGCCTCGCCTTTGGCTAGCCCCAGCCGCCAGCGATAATTGTGGATGACGATGGCGACGTGATCGGGGTTGTCGAAGGACGACGCTGAGCGGTCGAAGGTGGCGTCATCAAAGACCCATTTCGGCGAAGCGAGCTGCCAAATGAGCTTGGAAAAGTCGTGCCGGTATTTTTCATAACCGGCCTTGCCCCGTTCCGTGGCGAAATAATATTGGTACCACCACTGGAACTCGGCACTTGGCGGCAACGGCGCCTTCCCTGCTGCCTGACTGCCGATCAAATAACCGCTCACGGAGACGAGTCCCTTGCAGCGTTCCGGCCAGACTGCGGCTACGATGTTGGCGGTCCGTGCACCCCAGTCAAAACCGCCGATAATGGCCTTTTGGATCTTTAGCGCATCCATTAAGGCAATGGTGTCGAGCGCGACGACGGACTGCTGACCGTTCCGGAGCGTATCACCCGAAAGAAATTTGGTCGTGCCATAGCCGCGCAGATAGGGGATGATCACCCTGTAGCCCCTTGCCGCCAGCAAGGGTGCGACGTCTACAAAGCTGTGGATGTCATAGGGCCAGCCGTGCAGCAATATTACTACAGGACCGGCGGGGGGACCGGCTTCGGCGTATCCTACGTTCAGGAGACCGGCGTCGATCTGCTTCAGCGTCTGGAACGAGCGGGTTGTTGTTGCGCCGGCGGTTTGCGCGGCCGCTGGACCGATTATGGAGAGCGGTCCGGCTGCAACGGCGATGGCTGCCGCACTTAAAAAGTGGCGGCGATCGAATGTGGGTTTTTCAGACATGAGGTGTATTTTGGTGGGTGCCTTCCGGCAAATTTCTGAAATCCGATGGAGACATCCCAGTGTGTTTCTTGAAGAAGTTAGAGAAGTACGATACTTCTTCAAACCCAAGCTCAAAAGTAATATGCTTGACCGCCCTGTCAGTATAGCGTAGAAGGCGTCTGGCTTCTACAATGATCCTATCCTGGATGATCTGAGAAGGGGGCTTTTGGTTGAAAATCGCAAAAAGATTCGATAAGGTTTTGGGCGACTTGCAGAGCTGCTGCGCATAAAAACTAACGGAGTGCTCGGATTTGAAATTGCTTTCTACCAGCAGGTTGAACTTCCGGATGATATGAAACCTTTCGTCCTGTTGCTTTTTCACCGGTATATAGCCAGACTTGGCAAGCCGGGTTACGTAGATGATCAACCGTTTTAACAGGACCAAAAGCATTTCGTTCTGGATATTGTCTGAGGTCTTGAATTCTTCAATGAAGACATCGCATAGTAGGCGTAATTTGTACTGATCCTGGTCGTTTAGTTTAACAAATAAATGGTCGGTACTACTGAAAAGAAACCCCACGCAGCTCACGTCGCTGTCGTGGTCGATGATGCAGTAAAATTCCCTGTTAAATTGCCACGCAATGACGGTTTCCGGCTTTTGGAAGCTGAAAGACTGGTCAAATAAAAGGGTCAGCAGGGAATTGGTCTCAAACGTATATTCGATGTCGTCAATGGTAACGGTCTGGCGTTCTGCCGGGTTCCATACAATTGTAAAGTATTTATTGAAACGGTCCCTGGTGAAAGCTAGTCTGTCAAAACGCGCTTCATCCTTGAAAAGCAGCAATTCACCGCCGGTATTTTCCTCTCTTATTTTAAGCCTCATTGTCGATTGAATAACACTTAAAATACGAAAGAAGGGTCGAATGCCAAAGCCCCATTTACCTATCGTGGCAAATGAGGCCCGGGTTGGGATCGGAGATCTATTTAATGGATATGGCCGCTTCCGCTATGACAGCGGCTACTTTCTGTGGCTGTGAGATATAGACACAGTGGCTGCCTTTAATCTCAGTGATCTTGGTGCCGGAGCGCTTGTACATATTGCGCTGGATGTCGGGGTTTATGCTTTTATCCTCGGTAGCCACAATGCCGAACGTAGGCTTGGTTCTCCATGCGGCGTCTGTGATCGGGGTTACAAAGCATTTCCCGTAAAATGCACCCTGCGATGCGGCCATGAACGTGGCTTCCTCTTTCCCCAGGTCACCGCAGAAGCCGGCGTGAAACTTTGCGTAGTCGTAGTACACGATGCCCTTCTCATCGGGAGGCAGCACCCCATTCTCCGGGGCCGGCTGGGCGGTCTGAAACCATTGCAGCGCCGTTTCATCGTTATCCGGCTGAAAGGCCGCAATGTATACCAATCCCGCAACTTTGGGGTGGTTGCCTGCCTGGGTAATAACGGCACCGCCCCAGGAGTGACCGGCAAGAATGGCGGGACCATCCTGGGAATCCAGTGCAATCTTTGTGGCGGTCACGTCATCCTCCAGGGAAGTCAATGGGTTTTGCACTACGGTGACATGGTAACCCTGTTTGGTAAGAGCCTCATAAAGGCCCCTGTAACCAGAGCCGTCAGCGAAGGCGCCGTGTACCAATACTACGTTCTTTACGTGCTGAGTTGTTTGAGTTTGCATTTTGTGTGATTTTTAAAGTTTTTGTTTGTTGTTGACCACACAAAGATGCGATGGAAGGTGGGCGGGGAGGGTATGGGTATTTCCCGATTAGTTGGGATTATTTCCCTGGTTGTTTTTGGGTTACCGCAGTACCAGCTCGATTACTGGAATATCGTATGGCGGTTTATGAATGGGCAGGTTTAATACGAGGTCACCGGCGTTGGTATCGGACTGCTTGAATTTTAGCTCCGAATCGTCGTTCAAAAGCTGCGCATAGGCAATTTTACCGTTATAGCCGGGTAATACCAATTGCCCGTTCGCAGGATACCCGAAAAGGTGCACATATAACCTTTTCGCAGTAGGATTATAGGTCAGTTTTGCATTGTCAGGGACTTGGTATTCCTCCGGGGCGTAGGTGCAATGATAGATCGCCCTGCTGTTGGCATGCATCCAATAGGCTATGCTGTCCAAGGCGCTGGTGGCCCGGTAGTCGAATTCGCCCCGGGCGGTAGGCCCTACGTTGAGGATAAGGTTTCCGCCGTTGCTGACGGAAGTGATCAGCAAGTCGAGTAATTGCCGATGCGTTTTCCAGGTATTTTCATCCCGGTAGTAGCCCCAGGAGCCGGAAAAGGTTTGACAGGTTTCCCAGGTCTTGCCCTTGTATGGGGCCAACTCCGCCGTAGAAACCTGTTCGGGGGTTACAAAGTCCCCCCCATCCACGTAATCGTCGAGCCCCAGTCGATTGTTTATAATGATCCCAGGCTGGAGTTTCCGGGCCAATTTCAACAATTCGACGGCGCCCCAGTCCTCCGCATGCTTGCCCCGTTTATCGTCCTTACCCCAGGTCCAATCCAGCCATAGAACGTCGATCTTGCCATAATTCGTCAGCAATTCGGTGATCTGGTCGCGCAAGTATTGTCTGTACTTCCGCATATCCCGGCCCTTGTTCAACCGATCGTAATTCGCACGGCTAGTGTCCATTTGTACAAGGGGATGGACGTCGTCCATAGTGTAGTCGGGATGATGCCAGTCAAGGAGGGAGTAATAAAAGCCTATTTTCAGTCCTTGTGCCCGGAAAGCGTTTACATATTCTCTGACCAGGTCCCGATGGGCCGGGGTATTGGTTGCTTTGTAGTCCGTGTATTTTGAATCGAAGAGGCAGAACCCGTCATGGTGTTTGGTCGTTAGAACCGCATACTTCATTCCAGCCGCCCTGGCCTCTTTCGCCCAGGCTGTCGGGTCGAAGTGGTCGGGTTGGAAAAAGTCGAAATACTTCTGATATTCTTCATTGGTCATGTGTTCATTGTGCTTCACCCATTCGTGCCTGGCGGCCATCGAATAGATCCCCCAATGGATGAACATCCCAAATCGACCCTCGGTCCACCACGCCATCCGTTCCCGTTTTTGCGCGGGCGTCTCGTTGCCGATCCGTTTTTGACTGGAAGCGTCAACGGCATTGTTTTGGGCGGCCACGGAGGTGGCGTATACAAGGGCGATCAGGAGAAAAAGATTGTTTTTTGATATCCACATGATGTGTAGCTTTTGGTCATGGTGAAAGTAGGTGATTATGGGCAAATCCTTTGCTGTCTGGAAAATTTGCGCATACGGTTGAACGGGTGCCCCGATGGGGCGGTAGGAAGGGATTTGCTGCGGCCCAGGGGGCGAGCGCGCTCGCCCGTCCGCGAGGGATTACCTGCGCTTCGCTCCGGTGATCCCTTGAGGGGGGCTGTCATCCCCATAATAATCCAATAGTGCCAACACATAAGCCCCAGACCCGTAACCGACCATTGGAACTGCTCCGTTGAAAGAGCAATTGCCCAACATATACATCTCCGGTATCATATTGTAATTCGCCTTAGACAATTTGGTGACCTTGTCGATCAATTCCTTTGCAAGGCTTCTGGTGCCCAAATGATTTTGAGCCACGGCGACACGCAAATCTGCGAATGGCCATTCCTGATTCTCGTAAGTGTCATCACTGAAAACACGTATATAACCAATATCATTTTTCACTTTCATTAATTGGTCATAATCCTGCATGTGCGTTTCGAAGAGCCTTTTGTCTGTAACAAGCCCGTTTGCAAACAATTCAAATGTTCCCGCATCATGAAAATAATGAGCCGTTGGGGATTGATCGTCGGCATTTCCCTTTATAACACGGTTTTCATACACCATATGGCTCATGATGCCGCTATACATACTATCTGCTGCATCGGAATATTTTTTCCACTCAAAACCGTATTTCTTTTGCAACGCAGCAAACCGTTTTAACCCCTCCGCACAAACACCGGATGTAAATGTATATCGCCTTCCCGGCAACGGATGCTCCCATGGACCCGAATCACTACGTATCAATCCGTCTCCATCGATATTGTGAATAATGGCTTCGGCAATTTTTTCGGTTAACACATTTTCCCATTGTTTGTAAAAGGCATAGTCATTACTGCTTTTCATGTATTCATCCAATGCGAAAAGAAAGAGCCCGAAATCGTCGATTTCGATGGTTGGTCCTTCAGAGGCCTCACAGTCTTCTTTGCTGTTGCCGTAATAGCGTGTGGCGGAAATTTGATAGTCCACGCCAATACCGTAGTCTTTCCCGTTTCTGAAAACATTGTCTTTGAACCGGCCTACAGGTTGCGCTTTCAGCATAAATTCCAACCCCTTTTTTGCTTCTTTATTCATGCCCAATCTTGCCATCGCGGCAATGGCAAATGAACCGTCACGAACCCATGTCATACTCCATTCTCCCGGACGCAACGATGCTACAATCTGCCCGTGGGCGTAGGGAAGGTTGTCCTGTTCCGGCACTTGAGCCATTTTCAAGATGGTTATGGATTGTTGCAATAAGGCCTTTTCATCGGCCGTCGCATTTTCGGGGATTTTGCATCCTTCAAATACGGATTGCATGAATTGTACCTCAGCGGACAGCAATGACGTGTTTTTTTTCACTAACCGATCCTTTGCTTTGCGACAAATTGTTGCATCTTTGTTGAGTGTGTCAGTAAAGCCAAATAGAAAATATTTTTCGGCGACGCCATTCCTGTTTACAATAAAGTCGTTTGTTTGTATTTTCCCCTTTCCTTCGTCATACTTGAAAGCGATACTTTTAATTGCTTCAGCGGACCCTTTTACTACAGCATAAAGAATTTTCTCATGGGTGGTGAAGGGTGCAAAATAATAAACGGAAAATTTTTTATACTTCACTTCAATGACATGCGTATTGCTAAGGTATCGTACCGAAAGCGGCTGCGTTGGATTTTTTAAGGAAATGTTGAATGCCACAGGCGATACAAATTTTGCAGAGTCGTAGTTGGCAAAAATATGCGGATACAAAGTTTCTACCCTGTCTGTTTCTTTATTGTACACCGCAGAAATAAGTCCGTTGGAAGTGGTTAGTTGAAAATTGGATTGCCCGGTTGCGGCTAATTCCTTTTTTTCCTTTTCATAAGCGTCTCTTGTCATCAACGCAAGTCGTCCTTTGTAAATGCCGCCGATGGCCGTTGCGTTAAACATGCGTACGGCCAATGTATTATTTTCTTTTACGACTCCGGTGGGAATAGCATATATTCTTTGCTGATCCCATGCGGTTTCTACCTTTGGATAAATTTTCCCGCTGGCGCCTACCAAATTCCCGTTCACAAAGGTCTCGTCTGCTGCATCAATAGTTCCGGCGAACAGTACCATTTCCTTCCCTATCATTTGCCTGGGCACTTTAAACTTCACCCTGTACCAGCAAAGACCTTCCCACCCTTTGTTTGATGAAGGAACCAGACGCAACTGCCATCTGCTGTCATCGAATTTTTCATTTTTGTACGAAGTGTCGTCTGCTTTTATAAAACGCCATTTCGTATCAAAATGAATAACCTGCGCAAGGAGGGTTGTGGTAACGAATATGCCGGTCAAAGAACACAAAATCGCCTTTTTCATACGCTATTTGGGTGAGTTTTGTAGTATATCATTCAGAAAACCGCTTAGACTCTCCTTCTTTCCGATATTGAATTTTCTCCGGATCCTGTACCTGCTCATTTCTACTCCGCGGACGGATATATTCATAATCTTGGCGATTTCCTTTGTGGAGAGATTCAGCCGGAGATAGGTGCAAAGCTTCAGATCGCCCCTGCTTAAGGAGGGAAACCGGGGCATTTAATTTTTTCAGAAAATCGTCGCTAATTTGGTCAAAGTACGCGGCAAACTGATCCCAGTTTTCATTGTTCTTTTCGATGCTGTTCAACAATTGCAGCGCTGTCCTCACTTCATCGTGATCGTCTGTCCTTTGGTACAATTTGTTTATCTCGTTTTTTACCCTGGCCAAAGCATCCTCTCGCTCAAGCAAATGCATATTTGCGTCGGCCAATTCCTTTTTCTTCACAAATATCTCGCCTTCAAGCTGTTTATTTTGGAGCCTGATCAGCTCTTTTTCCACGTTTTGCATTTCGAGCTTGTGGAGGGTAACGATCTGTCGCTGTTTGTCTTCAAATTTTAGTTTCTGTCCGTGCAACCGGTGGTCATGCCATTTTTTTAGGCCATAGACCGACGACAGCAACAATACTCCATATAAAAGATAAGCCCATATCGATTTATAAAAAGGGGGGTCGATCACAAAGCTGTACCTAACGGGCTCAGACGTGTTTCCCAGGTTGTCGTGCGCCTGTACTTCAAACGTATATTCACCGTCGGGGAGATTGGTGTAGTCTTTTTCCGCCTTTGCGGTCCATAGGCTCCAATCCGTATCATAACCCTCCAATTTGTAGCTGTACTCGATGGTTTGCCGGTAGCCGTAGCTGGGCGAGCTAAATTCAAAGTGATACGAGTTGCGACGCGCGGGAAGGTGCGGTACCGCACCTTGATCGTATCCGTCGAAAAGGGTACTGTCAGGTCTTCCATAGGCCCTCACCGTACTCAGCAAGAGGGCAATCGTGGACGTATCCTTTATATACTCGGAATAATTCAAATGAATGATGCCCTTTTCGGAGGCTATAAAAATATTCTGTGGGTTATAGGGATAGATATTTTCGAACCCCGAAAGGATTTGCCCCGTCAGTTCGGGAAACCATGTAATGACCGAGGCCCCGCTTCCGGCACGGGAGATCTCGTGTGCAACCCCCATTTTTTTGCCACTGCAAAACCAGATATTGCCCTCCTGGTCTTCATTCAGGTATCGGATATCCATCGTGCCAAACAGGGGGTAGAACAATGGAGAAGGCACAAACTTGCCTGAGGACGGATTGAATTCATACACCCCCTTCACCGTGGCAAAAACGATCCGGTTCTTTATCCTGAAGACAAAGTCGTTTAATGCGGAGGGAAGTCCGTCCTTTTCCGTGTACAACCTGCAATTGTATGTGCGCTTATCGCGGGACAATTGCAGGCGATAGATGCCCTGGTAAGGGTTCGACGTCCAAACCGTACTGTCATTGTCGATAGCGAGGAATCGGAAGGAAACGCTGCATCCCGCGGGGTTGCCAAGGTCCGTGAACTTATCGTGATCATACCCCAGTATTTTAATACCGGTATAGGTCCCTGCCAGCAGGTACTTGGAGGGGAGCACCGGACTCATCGGCAAAAACAGCCAGGAGGCGTCCTGGCTCACCAACTCCGCCCCGCCCTTCCCGATGTCAAAGATACCCGGATCGTGCCCCACGAGGAGGTGCTGGTTCACTTCATCGAGCCTCCATGACAAACCCCTGCTGTTCGGGACCAGGTCGAATTTCCCTTTTTCTACACCCAGGTCTCCGCTGCCGGAAGGAACCGGTACGCTATACACGCCATCAGACGTCGCTATATATAGCTTTCCCCGGTATATCCTGGAAGAATAGCCGTATAACTCGTAGTCTTTATTGGGTCTGATATACCGGATGGCCTTGCTATAGGCAATCATACTGAGTCCATTGTCGAGGCCAACCCATATATTCTTGTCCTTATCCAGAAAGAGGGAATTGATGTGGTCGCTTTGCAAACCTTCCTTGTCCGAAATTACTTGTGCAATACGACCGTTCACATCCGCAAGGACGCAACCTTCTGACGTCGTGGCCAATACCAGCGTTTGATCGTCAAACTTCGCCACACAGGATATCCACGATTTGAAGGACTTGAAGCCCCCCGAAGTATTCAAGAGGGTGTCGCTCTTTAACAGATAAACGCCCCGTTGAAGCGTTGTGATCAGGAAGCTGTCCCCTTTTATAGGGGTGATGCCCGCCATATTTTCGTGCCCCAATAGTTTCCCGTTATTCAAAGGAATCCACTGGTTCCCTTCGTAATAAAAAAGGCCATCCCGCTTGTCCTGCGCGACCAGTCGATGACCCGCCAGGCACATCTTCTGCCATTCCGTTTGAGGCGGATACACCTGGAACGCATTGTTCCGGAGCTCAAAGATGTCATCGGTCGCCCGGAAAAATACGGATTCCCCCAGGACATACACCTCCCATACATCGGCAAAAAGCCTTTGGCCGGGAGGAAGCAAACCCACCAGTGAATGATAGCGAAGGGCTCCCGCGCTGTCCGGCTGAAAATACCCCAGTTCTCCCTGCCCTCCCACATAAATTCGGTCGTCGAGCAGCGTTATGGAGCGGACGATGGTCCCGTTAGGGAGAGGGTATATTTTCCAGTAGGTGCCATCGAAAGACATAAGTCCTTCATTGTTTGCGAAATACATCATTCCGCGCCGATCCTGGGCCATATCCCAGGTTTGGGCTCCACCGTGAAAGTCGACCTTATTATAGTTTACGATCAGTGGAAGCCCGATAGTATTCTGGCCTTTAGCCGGTCCAAGTAAGGCGGCCAGGAAGACGGCAAGCAGCAATCGCTTCATTCAATAAAAGTAATGCGTGACAGTGTTTGTTGTATCCTTTTGATATGTAGTAGTAGAATTGTCGTAGTGGAAAAGCCCATTGCAATCGTTTACAAGGGTGTACGTGTCGTAGCAAAGCTGAATCGAATTATTAACAATCAACCTTATTAGCATCTATTTTTATCCGTTGCACGAAAATGCGTTTTTCAACCTGAAATATATCACCAAAACAACGTTTATGGAAAATTTACGATTGCTGCTTAATGTGTATGGAAACAAATTCGTTTTTTTAATAATACTCCTTTGCGGGAATATTATTGCTCAAGCCACGGTACTTCCCCCAACGGTCATCAAAGGAAGGGTAACGGACTCCGCGGGCAATGCGCTGGCCGGCGCCACCGTCATTGTAAAAGGTACTCGCACGGGCACCTCCACCAACGAAATTGGAGAATTTTCGATACAGTCCCCCAAAGCCGCCGGGGTCCTGGTCATTTCTTATACCGGCTTTACCAGCCGGGAAATCCCTTTCTCGGGAGACGCTACTTTAGACATAAAGCTCTCTGCAGCGGACAACCGGCAGTCGGACATCGTGGTTATCGGGTACGGTACCCAGAGAAAGGGCGACCTTACCGCTCCGATAACGACGGTGAATATGGACGACGTGGATAAACGTACTACGGCCACCCCCATGGACGCCCTGCAGGGAAGCGTCCCCGGTGTCCAGGTGATCAGCAACGGCGCTCCCGGGACCTCGCCGGAAGTCCGTATCCGGGGGATCGGCTCCTTTAACAATGAAAACCCCTTGTACGTCGTGGACGGAATGTTCGTGACCGACATCGGCTTTTTAAACGCGGACGATATAGCGGACATCTCTGTCCTGAAGGACGCGTCCGGAGCAGCTATTTATGGTGTCGAGGCGGCCAACGGCGTTGTCCTGATCACCACCAAAAAGGGCAGGTTGAACATGAAAACACGCATCACGTACACTGGCTATGTAGGCGCGCAGGTTCCCACTCATCAGATAAAAATGGCCAATGGACAGGAATTCACCAATTATGCCCTCCAGTGGCAAACGGCAGCGGATTCGGGCTCCATCCGGCAATCCGCCCAATTATACGGAGGCACCGGTCTGGCCCCCACGACCAGCACCAACTGGTATAAGCAAATACTCCGGAGCAGCGCCCCGATCACCAACCAGGCGATCGATGTCCAGGGCGGCAGCGACAAGATAGCCTATACGCTGGGCGGTAACTACCTCTACCAGGGGGGGATTATGCAATACCAAAACAGCTTCTCCCGGTACAACATCCGGTTCTCGATGGACGTCAAGGCCTTTTCCTGGCTAAAGCTGGGCATAACCACCACGCTCAGCAACTCCACCACGTACTACCCCAACAACGCAGCCTGGGAAACCGCCTTTACCTCCTCCCCGCTGTTCCCCGTATATGATTCCACCAACAACCCCTCCGCTTTCCCGATCAAATTCGCCAACAGCGCGCTGATTGGGAGAACGGACGGCAACGCGGTGGCCCAGGCACGGTATAACTACAATCAATATAAACAGATCCAGGTTTTGCCGGGTGTATATGGCGAAATGTATCTCTGGCGCAACAAGATTACGCTCCGTTCCCAACTGAGCGAGTTGCTAACCTCAGGTTTAGCCACCAATTATGCCGAACAGGTGAATTTAGGGCCCGGATCCACCAATACAACCCCGTCCATGCTGACCTCCTCCCAGGACCGCAACACCAATTATATCCTGGATAATTTGGTCACTTACAGGGACGGCATCGGCCGTCACCATTGGTCGGTATTGCTGGGTCAGTCTTCCCGGTCCGAGCGCTATCGCGTCACCACTGTACAGGCGCAAAACGTACCCGCGCAACAGCAATTCTGGTATGTGGGCAACTACACCCGCGACCCCAGCTATTACAACGACAACGGGACGTACAACACGGGGCTGTCGTTTTTCACCCGCGGCACCTACGATTTTGACAACAAATACCTGCTCACCGCCACTTTTCGCAGGGACGGCAGCTCGAAATACCAGGAAAAATGGGGCAATTTCCCGTCCCTTGGCCTGGGCTGGGTCATCAGCAAGGAAAACTTCATGAAGAACCAAAGCATTTTGAATTTCCTGAAGTTGCGTGGAAGCTGGGGTAAGTTAGGGAACGACGGCGTGACACCGAACGCGGGGTATGCGATCGTAAACTCGGGCAATGCGTACAGCGGCATCTTCGGCAGTACCAGCGCGGAAAACGGGAGCTATGTCCCCGGTTACCAGGTAAATAACTTCTATTCAAACGTTACTTGGGAAGTGGTCACCGAATACGACGGCGGTTTTGATTTCGAATTGCTGAGGAACAGGCTTAAAGGTTCCGCCGACTATTACCACCGCGCCACGAACGGGGCCGCCCTTAATGAGAACTTCCCCTTCGGGGCGCCGGCCATTTACGGCAACTGGGCGGATATGAACAACAAGGGCTTTGATTTCGCGCTCAGTTGGGGGGATCGGATGGGAAAATGGGGCTATCTGATTTCAGCAAATGCCTCGACGCTCACCAACACCGTCACCAAAATCGGCTCGATTTCGAACATCATGGGGGGCATTTTTGGCTGGGAAGCTGAATATCCCAACATCGTACAGCCCGGGCTGCCGATCAATTCCTTTTATGGTTATAAGACGGCGGGCATTTATCAAAATGCGCAGCAAATCGCCGCCGATCCGGTGGCCGTCGCCGCCAACACCTCGGTGCCGGGATCGGTTCAGCCGGGCTTTTTCAAATATGCCGACTTGAACCACAATGGGATAAGGGACGCGGGCGATGAAGAAAGCCTGGGCAGCTATCTCCCAAAACTTACCTATGGTTTCAATATATCCATCTCCTACGATCATTTCGACTTCAGCGTGGCCGCCCAGGGTGTGTCGGGTAACAAAATTCTGAACCTGAACAGGGGTGAATTCCAAAAGGCGACGTCTTCGATAAACCTGGACCAGAAATTCATGGAGCACCTGTGGACGGGTCCCGGATCGACCAACACCTATCCCTCCGCGTTTGCCCTTTCGCAACCGTGGAACAAAGAAGACGGGGGCGGTTCTTTCTTTGTGGAAAGCGGCGCTTATCTCCGGATACAAAACATACAGCTGGGCTACAACTTCAAAGTAGGAACCAACGCACCGATCGGCTTGCGGGTATTTGTAACCGCCGACAGACCGTTCATATTTACAAAATATTCGGGCTTTACGCCTGAGATCAGCGGGATAGGCTATGACAACCAGGTGTATCCGGTTACAGCGACCTACAGTTTTGGGGTGAAGGCCACTTTTCAATAATGTATAAAAAACTATTTTATGCGCACATATAAATTGACTTTATTACTGGCGACCATTCTTTTGGCGAGTTGTTCCAAATTCCTGGATCATCCCGTGGAAAACCTGGC
>Ga0206896_1129_pt1 | contig 16791 bp, 14 predicted proteins | sample Alteio_BWOrgHeat_52_FD_152969 | JGI IMG/M metagenome (GOLD analysis project Ga0206896, IMG submission 152969) | Enriched cells from forest soil in Barre Woods Harvard Forest LTER site, Petersham, Massachusetts, United States -... | ecosystem: Environmental > Terrestrial > Soil > Temperate forest >... | reverse complement strand
AGAACGATCGAGCGATATTTTTTGAGAACAGGCCGGTTGGAGGTCTCGGCATAACTCATATACGGGTATACACCGTTCGGGTCATAGGCGGTGGGTACCGGTCCGAACGGGACCAGCTGATGTGTCAGTCGGTAATTGTCATATTCCGTGCAGGCAAGTTTCGGTGAAGCGCGGTGGCCGAGCCGATCGCTCAAGTCCCGGACCAAGGCTTCGCCTGCGCAGACCTGTGCTTCCAATGTGTCTGCGCGGTAGCCGTGTTCGGAACGGATTTGTTGCAATTCCGCCTCCAGCAGCCGCATCAGGCCCCTGGATGGCGCATCCCCGGAAGCCGCGACTTCCTCCTTCAGGATCCTGATCTTCTCGTAGTCTACGATACCTTCTCTCAATTTCTCGAACCGGATACAACTATTGCCGCCGGGGTACACGAGGTAACAATCACCGGCCGGCCAGCTTCCGTGTCGTGCATCCCGGTCCGGATCCTGGGGCCAGGCGTCATAGGCCCAGCGCAGGTAGCCGCTATAGCCATAGGCGGAGGCATACCAGCCGATCCACCGGCTTTCGATCGGCGGCGAGAAAATAAACGTGTTGGGTTTGGCCGGCTGACAACAGGTGTAGAAGGTAGTGGTCTGACCCGTTGCCCGGCGTTGTACGACCACATCCATAGGCGATTCCTTTTCCTTCACATAGGAATAGTCGTTTAAGAGGTCTTTCAGCTCAGGGTGCCAGTCGCCGGCATAAGTGATCTTCCACCCGGACCAGTTGGATCGGACGAATCGGATAGCCGTGAGCGTTTCATCCAGCGGGTTTTCGTTGATGCCGATATAGGTTTTGTCGAGCCAGCCTTTCACGGTCAAATGTTTTTTCAGGTCGTTGAGGAAAGGTCCCCAGTAGGCCTTGAAACCATCAGAACCTGGCGCCCAGTAGGCCGTCACATAAACCGACGTCGCGCCGTCGATATACCGAAACCGGTAGTTACCCGGGACCGGCGTATAGATCGATATGGCTTTATCGATGCCCACGCTCATCGCTAGTTCCACGTATTCGTCGAAGATCGAATAGTCGAACTTCCAGGCGCCGTCTTTTTCGAGAGTCGACTCGATCATGCCGCCTTCCATGCTATAGGAATTGTCGCTCCAGGGGGAATTCACGGCGTAGGTCGTGATATATTTACCCCCGGCATCCGCGTAGAGCTTTAGATGCTGTTTCAGGAGCAGCTTGTGCTCCGGGGACCAGGGCTGCAAGTGGTTTTTCCAGGCGACCACCCACGGGTTCTGCCAAAGGTCGAGCCTGAACTGCCAGTCGTGCGGCGGCGGCAGGAGCTGGTCTTGCACGTCTATTTCCACCGAAAGGGATTTTTGAAATCCTTTCGCAAGCACTTCGATCGTTCCCGTATAGTGCCCAGGCTGTGCGTCCGCCGGGACATCGATGCACATCCAAATCGGTCTGACCGTATTTGCCGGCACGTCGAAGCGATCAAATTTCTCAAAGCGATCCGGCAGCAAAAAGCCGTCCTTGTAACGGGAGTCGCCGCAGTTGCCCTCATTTGAGCCATAGGGGTAGTTGGAGAGCACGTAGCGCACCATGTTTACGGTGATCTTGTCCCTGGCGATCGTTGTGCCGTTTGGTCCGACGAGGCCGCTGATCTTGAACCGCACCTGCTCCAGCGTATCCGCCGACCAGACCACGATTTGGGCGTTGAGCCGCTCGCCCCTCCAACCTGTTCCATGCCAGGCATTAGCCTCCTTCAGCCGCGGGATCTCGGTACGGAAATACCGCTCGTCCGTCGAGGCGAAACTTATGTGCGGGCCTTTCTCGGAGGCCCAAGCGGCCGGGTTGGTGGGTTTGTCAAAAGTAAATTCCTCCTGATAATGCGGGCTCAGTACCGGTACAAGGGCGGAGTCGACCTGGCCGGGGTATTTTTGCGCCGAAGCGGCGAGTAGCAAAAATTGCAGGATACAATAATTCAGGAGCCTTGTGGTCATGAGGCAATTTACCACAATTCAGGGCATCTTTTTCGATCTGGCCTAATCGGGCGCTTTTTTGGCGCGTCCACAAACAGGTGCTCGCGCGCTTTCATTTCTTTTCTCTCCTTTGCAACATATTTATTGAGAACAAAAAAGTAAACCACCGGCATAAGGTTGATTCCGGTGCGAGATTACTTCCGCCACCAGCCAGCGGCTCCGGTGATCTCAACTCTTTTGGCGTTTGCGGACCTATTTGTTGCATTGAAGTAATAGATTGTCAATGAATTGAGAAGTATTCATTTAACATAACAATCGTTGGTTATCGAACGCCCGAGTGGAGGCCACGCTTTTCACCTGCTGCTGTACTCGATGGATGAGCGGAAGGGCGGGCCGACGCCCTTTCTGGCGAAGCTCAGGAAGGGTTCGTCGGGCAATCTTGTTACTAATCCGTTAATTATTTCTAACAGCTTCGACCAGACGGGCGCTTTCTTATATTCGTAGGAATCCCCACAAACCGATGAAGAATGTCCCAAGCGCCGCACTTGCCTTCTTACTGTCCGTGTCCTACGCAGCCGCGCAAAACACGCCCGTCTGGCAACTCAGCATGGACCCGCCCAATTGCCAAACGACTTTTACGGTCCCTTTTACAACACCGAAAGGGGATCGGGTATTGAGCGCCGATACCCGCAAGAGCGCGAACGAATGGAATTCCTACCTGATTATACCGGCCGGGCTTTTAAAGGCCGGCAAGGAGTATACGATCGCGATCGATTACGAGGTGGTCGACCGGAGCGGGCCTGACGACTACTTCTATGTTTTTGTTCGCTGCGACCGTCTGGGTATAGGAGCTGACCAGTGGCAGAGGTGGAACGACGATCCCGGGACGGTGGGTACGGCGAAGCTCCGGGTGTCTGCGCTAAAGACCTCGGATTTTTATATCGTGCTGGGAATACACCGCCAGGCGGCTATCCGGATAAGGAATATGCGGGTGAGCCAGGGGAATGGATGGAACACGGTGCCTCTGACCGGCGCAAATGGAAGTCCGGCGCCGGTAAAGCCCTCCGGCGCGCAGGAGTTCAAAGTCGACCCGCCCGAAAACACAACCGGCCCGGTCCTGAACCTGGCGGACTTTGGCGCGGTGGCCGATGGAAATGCCCCGCCGGCGGCCGGCCCCGACCGGAACCTGGCGGCATTCAAAGCAGCGCTGAAGCGGTGCCGGGAAGTAAAGGCCTCCAAACTGATCGTACCCAAAGGGGTGTACCGTATCACCTCCGGCCAGACCATCGTTTTCGACAGCCTGCAGGATTTTGTGTTCGATGGGGGCGGATCGACCTTTCTTTTCCACCTGATCAAGGGCGGTCATGGGATGTTGATCAACCATTGCCACCGGGTGCTGATGAGCCGCTTCAACATCGACTGGGACTGGTCGATCGACCCACTGGCGTCGGTGGGCCGGGTGACGAAAGTGGATGACAAGGGTGCTTTTTTCGAGATGCATTTCGAAGGGAAGGCGCCCCTCGATCCGAAACGATGGCCTACGATGAATCCGCTGGACGAAAAACTACGGGTCCCGGGCGCCGGACAGGAATTTGGGAATTTCGGACCCAAAAAGATTGACAAGCTGGACGACCAGACCGTCCGGGTCTGGACGACCTGGCCGGTACCGGCAAAAGCGGGGCAGCTTTACCTGCTCCGGCATTATGTCTATGATAAAATGGCGGTCATCCTGGGTAACAATACCCACCTGTCACTGCAAAACGTAAACATCTACTCTTTCCCGGGCGAAGGATTTGTGGGCGGGAACGACATGGACCACGTGGAGCTCTTGCACTGTAGCATAACTTTCCCCCCCGGACAACGCCGCCCCATCACCACTACCGCGGATGGGTTTCATATCGATGAATCGCAGGGTTTTATCCGGCTCGAAGGCTGCGACTTCGGCTATATGGGGGACGACTGCGTGAACATCCACGACAATGTGCACTCTGGGGTCGTGCGCATAGATGCCCACACGCTGTTGGCGGTAAACCTGGTGCCTTGGCGGTGTCCGTTCACCTCCGGAGATCCGGTCGAGATCCGGAATACGGATTACTCACCGACGGGCTTTACCGGGAGGCTGACGTCCGTGACGCCGGACTATAAGAAGAATACGGTGACCCTTGTCTTTGGCGAACCTTTGCCTGCCCATGTCGCGTCCGATGCAATCCTCTTCAACCATCGGTACGGCTCGCACAACGTGATCATCCGGAATTGCTATTTCCACGAGAACAGGGCCCGGGGTGTCCTTTGCAATACAGCGGACTGGTTGGTGGAAGGGAACCATTTTTACCACAACCAGCACTCGGCGATGCTCCTTATTGCGGACGTTGGATCGAGCTGGAGCGAGGGCTTCGGCGCAAGGAACGTCGTCATCCGCAACAACCTTTTCGATTCGTCCAACTGCATAGGGACGGGCGATGGGGCGGTGGTAGCAATCGGCGCCACTTGTAACGGAAGCCCTACTTATTATCCTTTTCTAACGGACTTCCTTTTTGAGGGGAACATCTTTCAGGAAACGACGGGACCGGCGATTGAGGCGTCAGCGTTCCAGAACCTCGTTTTTCGCGGCAATCGGATCGTAAACACGGAAAAGGCACCCACCATCGAAAAGATGAGGGGCGCCATCAAAGTGGAACATGGCAATGGCGTATGGATCTACGACAACGACTGGATGACCGGAAAAGCCATCGATGCGCCGGGCTTCTTTGCGGACCCCGGGACCGTCCAGCACATCTTCAGCGGGGGCAACCGGCTTCGATAGGTGCGGCTGCGCTTGTGGCGCCCGTGCTTGAACTTGTGGATGGAATGTAAGGGTGCCTATCGACTGCTGCTCGATGAGATTACCTCCGGCACCTGCGGTGCCTACGGTGATCTCTGAGGGGAGGCCTATGGATTATTTCTGCCCGGCCGCTGCGCGGCCTATATTTTGTCGTCTTATCCGCGTCCGCGAGCAAGCTCGCTCCCGCTCCTAAAACGACAAAACCCCGGGCGTAGCCCGGGGCAGAAATAATCCAGTGCACCTCATGAGACGGAGATCGAACTTTTTTTGGCTTTAGCGGATCTCTTTGCGGCGTAAAATATATTGATGATCAATAGGGTATGATAATCTTGTTTAACATAATGTGTTTGGGTGATCGAACTCCTTTTTTTGAGGGCAGAGGTGGCAATGAGGCGAATTCCACCGGGTTTTTGGGGCCTGCTGTGACGCCGGCGGGAGTCGTTAGAAGGATTGAATGGGCCATCTTGCTTCAGGCCCTGGCTTTTTTGGGATTCCGTTAGGAATTTTTGAGCGCCCAGGCGGCAAATCCTGCCAGGTCAAAAACCTGGGAATTGATTTTCAGGTGCCTGAATACTGCTGCGGCTTTTTCTCCTGTTTTGGTGTCACTGGTGACGAAGATGTCGCAGTGGCTGGCGTAGTAAGTGTGGGCGACGTCAGCGGTAGTCGTCGAAAGTGTGTGGTCTTTATTGAGCTTGTCGCTGGCGAAGCCTAGCAGGTCCAGGTTCATGAAACAATTCCGTATGAGCGCTTCGCGGTCGTCGGTGTGGTGGCTTTCAGGGGAGATCATGCCCGATAAGCGGGCGCCGGTGACTGTCTGTGGGAGTAGTTCGGTCAGCAGGGTAAGAGGATCTGCGGATCCTCGTATCTTGTCGGCCACCCCGGTTTCGGGTCGCACTTTGTCCCTCAGTGCTCGGACCAGGTTGTAGCCTGCGGTTTCGTTCATGAGGGCGGGGAGGTTTTCAATAAGGTCGAGCGTGAGTGAATAACGCGTAGGGTCTTTTTGGGACCTCTTAAAATCGACTCCGGAAGCCTTTAATAGGGGTTCCGCGGCGGCGTAATCAAAATATTGATCTTTATATCCCTCTAAGCGGCCCTCTGAGAGCATAGCGGTTAACAGGTTCGGCTTATCTGTATTATTCCGGTAAAACCCGTCGTCCGTGTCGGGATTGGTAAGAAAAAATTCGGCCGGGACGCGATTTTCAAAAATGGCTTCGGTCGAGCCGATGTATTTGCTGAGACATTGGTCATGGGTCAGCCGGGAAAGGAAAGCGAGCTTTTCCATGGCCCGGGCTGGGTCTTTTTTATAACCCTGGCGGAGGTCACTGAGGTGAGCCGGCGAATAGGTAACCTTGGCATTGTTCCCGGGAAGGGCCAAATACCTTTGGATAGTTGAAAGCGCGGGATACCATTCCTGGTCCTGGTAGGCAGCCGGTTCCTGGAGGTAGGCAATTATATTGGTGTCGGGATATATTGTGGGCATGTTTGAAGGCTCGCCCGGATAAATGAAGCCTGGCGTCCGGGCTATCGTAAAGATACGAAATTGAGGGATTGGTGACCTTATAGTCGGTTCCAACCGCCTCCGGGGTTTGGATGGGCAGGTGGCGGCCGCGGGCGACTTTATTTTATCGGGTCGGCGAAATGCCGAAAAATACTCGGAAAATCAAAAAAGGACCAGGTAGGGACATATATGTTTACCTTTGGTAACGGATAGCTATCGACCTTTGTATCTATGAATATAAATATTAAAGAGAGAAAATTCTTAATACAATTTGGCCGGCGAGTAGCGGCTGTCAGGAGGGGCAAAACGTTTACGCAAGAGAAACTGGGAATTCTCTCGACAATAGGGGAAGCTGCCGTAAGCAGATTGGAACGCGGTCTGGCAAACCCTACCCTTGTAACATTGAAGAGGATTTGCGACGTACTTGACGTGGACATTGAGGAACTATTTCCGGCATAAACTGTATTAGTCAAGATTTGACCTAACAAACTGGAAGTATAAGTCAGGGGCAATGTGACAAATCCAAAGCCAAAATCATTCGGTGCGGAGGCTGCGGCCAGGAGTCATCAGGGCGGCTTTCAGGGACCAGAAGCTGACGGTCGCGAGCGTGATCAGCGGGATGCCCGCACCGGCAGAGGCGAAAATCCACCGGGAAAGGTCGGCCCACCGAGACTTTCGCGCTCCGTGTTACCTGGGAATAAGTGTCAATCAAAGAAATTTAGAAGAATCTTTTTGATCTTTTCGTTTTTAATTTCTCTCGTTGAATTTTTTGTGATTGCGGTTATTCCGTTTTGTCGTAAATATTTCTCAAGGACAGTCCAACCCTTAACTATTGGTTTTTTCCGTTTTTCAACTCGAAGAAAAGCGGTTTTTTTGACTTTGTTAAATGTCACGCCTAGTGCTCTTATAGGTTGAAAAACCTGTGCCCGGACTTTATGTCTCTCCACTTCAATTAAAATGTCTCCTTCTTGAACTTTATTTATAAATCTGTTTGTTATCGGATATTTAATTTCATTCAATTCAAAGGCTCGTTTATTTTGAAGTTTCTTTTCAAAAATATGCTCATCCTTTTTAAGGAATGTGTAATCTTCATCCTCGAAATATGTAGATTTAGTGCTGATAAACCAAAGTCGAGAAAACTGGCTGTTAAAAGTGCTGTCACTATTTTTTTTTCTCTTTCCGAAATGTTTCGGAGGATTGTATTTTTCTTTGCAAAGCTCAATGTAGTCCTGTTCAACTTTTTCCACTGAATTCTCTTTGATAAATCGGTCGCCATTTTCAAAGGTGGTTTTGTCATCGGTTAAAATGCCAGATTCAATTAAACAGTCGGCAGAGTGCGATGAAACATTGGCCGAACAAACAATCATTTTTTTGTCAAAGAGGTAAATTTTAGAATGTAGGTTGGAAAGAGTATAAATCAAAACCCCTTTATCATATAGTTTTTGAATCTCGAAGGGATTAACCTGTCCTGCCTTTACATTGTTCAGGTGCATAGCTATAATTAAAGTATCGCCCTTTTTAAAGGTCAACTGTTCAGAGGCTCCTGTTCCGAAATAAGCTACTGCGACCCTTGTCCGTCCGGAATTCTTGGATAGATCTCTAATTATTCTCCAAATTTCATCTGAAAGGAATTGTATCATTTTGAACTATTATAATAAACGGTAATCACTTCAAATATCGGCTTTTGATGCTCAGCGGACTTCTAAGAGGTTGAGTTCATCCATCAACCTTAGTTGGAGTTCAATTAGTTCGTCGTAAGTCAAAAGCTCGATGCTATCTATATTGTATTGCCGCATTTTTTTATTTATGTGGTAGATATTTTCTTCTTTATCTTTTTTTCTGCCAATTAGCAGTTTGTAGTTTATGTTTTGTGGATTCTCTTTGAAGGCGTTAAAAATTTGTTCTTGGTATGCTTCGCTTTCTAAGTATTCTTTATAGTTAAGCACTTGACCTAAATATTCATATATATTTGCGTAGAAATCTTTATGGTATCGTTTTTTTTTGATAAATCTTTCCGAGGGCAGTTTGACTTCTACAATACTGAGATCTGTGCGGAATGAAAAATTTGGTTTCAAAGCGAAATCGGGTTCTTTGTCGTCTTCTTGGGTTGCAAAGTCTTCCAGGTACGGTTCGTACCACTGCTTTCCGTAAATGTCTCGCTTTAGCATGTATGGATGTTTTTTCAGAAATTTGTGTATTTGTTTTTCTTCTCGGAGGGATGCATCTTTTTCATACCGTTTCAATAGTTTCCAAAACTTTTCGATTCCCTGCTCAAGCTGGTGCTTTTCCCACACCGTCCAGTAATAGTTAAGTTTTCTTGGGAAAAGCACGAAATTGATGGAAAGATTCTGGGTGGTCTTTTTACGAAATCGCTTGTAGTCATAAGTTGTATAGTCTACGCTTCCGGAGTTAAATTTTATGCCGAGGTTATCGAGATCCTCCAACGTTCGTTTACGCCAGCTTTTAACTTGGGTCAATGTCTTGTTTGCAATTCCCTCAAATTCTTCAATCTTATCAATTTTTAAAATATCGTCAAAGCCGTGTTCCTGGGCGGAGAACAGGTCAAGCTCGTCTTTTATTACAAGGATAATAGGGATTGAGTTTATTTTGAAGTCGTTATTTGAGCAATTAATGCGCTCGGACAATTGACGGGTTACGTCCACAATCTCCCTTGGTGAAAGGATCGTGGCGGATGCGCTATCCGCTATTATGCAATCTATTTCTTTTTGAAGGGGAATTATATTGTTTACTATCAGGTCTTTGTAGGCGGTTTGGGACCGAATTGTAATAAGAGAGTCCTTTTCGGTTACACGTGAAAGGACATTTTGGCAAACCTGGCTGTTTTCTATATCATCCGAATAGTAGATTATCTTCAAGTTGAATGAATTCGTTGGTTAAAGAATGGTGGATTGATCAGGGATTTGGTTGTTATTATGTAAAAAATATGGTGAATAAAAATACTGCAATACTACAAAACTCGTTTTTCGATTATTTAAAATTTCTACCGGTGGGCATTATGGTAGCGCATGTGTCGAAATCCGCCGCTATGCCCCTTTCTTTGCCAAATAGCTGTTTTTGTTTAAATGGAGTTTTTCAAAAAGGTGATCCATTAATTCGTATGTAGCATATGCTGCGTATGCAAAGGCGGTTACAATTAGGGCACTTGAAACGCCTTCCGCAATATTTACCATTATAAATATGAATCCGGTACCGTGATATGAGGGGTAGAATTTGCCGATATTGATGATGACATAGTTTATTACCGATCCGATAAGAAAGCCGGTTGCTGAATACAGAAACCGCATTCCGAGTCCTCTGAGGTAGCTAATCTCGGACTGGTTATCAGCGTTAAATGTGCGGGCATAGGAAAAGATCACATTTGCGAGGGCTGCGAAAACGGCAAAGCCATAGTAGGTCATGGAATTGGTTTCCGTCCTTTTTGTGACAAAAAGGTCCTGGACGATTGTGGTACCAAAAACCATGAAGAGAATACCAAAGGCGTACACGATCACGGACTTTAAGATAAGTCGAACAAAACGAAATATTGATCGCTGGATCTTGTTTTCCTTTATCGGTTGAGCCGCGTGTACTTCTGGTGACGTGTCATCGGGCATGTTCTCTTTTTGTTTCATTACGAGGTTTTGGTTGTTACGAATGGAAATATAGTAACTATGGCTGTAAAATGGAGCCGTGAAAACACCCATTTTTGGGGAGACTGCGTATTTACTGCGAGGCTTCTTTATCTGGTTTTGCAGATGCTATAAGCGAGTTGAGGTGAATAGGATTTATGTGCGCCCAGGCCCATAGGTGGCCGTCGTAGTAATCCAGCAAATATAAAAGGTCACGAATTGCATTCAAAATTTCTTCGACGGTTTCCGAGCTGACAGTCGCTTTTTTGCCGTGTACGATCTCATTCCGTATTGTGACGCCTTTGTTAATAATTTTAATCATTTCGTCAGGGGGAGCTAAGACCCGGCCATATATGCTAAGTTTAGTGGGTATCTGCGGCAGGAAGTTTTGCAGCATTTTGGTGAGCGGAGGTGAAGGGACGTTTTCTATTAGCCAGGAGGCGGTCGGAATTTGGGCACTACTGAATTGTTTAAACCCTGTTTCTGCCGCCGCCAGGCCGATAACGAGTGCGCTCCTGGTCGCTGTTCTTCGTAGTTCCCACGCTTCCTGCAGTAGTTCGTGTCCGACAGGTTCAGGAATGTTCACCGAAACCAGGTCTTGGACGTCGATAAGATCCTTTGGAGAGTATTGCTGTGGGACCGGGAGGCTCCATTGCAATATCAGCCTGACCTGATCTGGAAGGGGTTTCCATTCTTTGCCATCCGGTGAGTACGCGAAGCCTCCTCCGGACCGAATTGGATTGACGCCGTTCTCGTTACGAAGTCTCCACCGAAATGTCTTGATAAATCGTATGACAGTCTCGTATAAGAACAGTCCGAAGGGGCGGATAAATTCTTGTACGGAGTTTGAAAGGGGTGACTTTAAATCGAGGAATTGGACTTTTCGCTTTCCGGATAGTTCGATTTCAATGGTCGCGGAAATTCTTAGGTCATTATCGCCATAGCCCTTTTGGCGCTGCTCAGCTGGTATTTTTTGAATCTCAATGACGACGGTGCGTTCATCATCCGTTACCGTGAAGGTTAGGTGGTCGTCTTTTGCTAGGTGCAGGGGCTTTATAATGAAGGTATTTCGAAAGAACATTGTGTTAATAAGAAGGAAAGGTATGCATCTTGTCGGAATTTTTGGCAGTGGGGGGAATGGAATGTGGTAAATGGGTAGAAGAAATATTTGGTTGTTGGCCGGCTAATAAATGGTCGTTGGCTTGGAGGGCAGGATGCAACCGATATTCCGGAGATATAGTGCGTCAATGATTGGATAGTCTGGGAATGGCGGTGCCTGGCAAGCGATGGCTATATTGGACATATCGGTTTTGGGAAATTTAGGGTTTACCTTTGCCAACCCAATAACTGATAAGTTTCTCGACTTTTGATGAGAATGTAATGCGCTCTTTCAGCCTTTTGGATTCTCTGTGGCATTTTCCAACGGCTTGACTATAAAGGTCTGGGTCAATCTTTATACTGGCGGTACGCCTTCCGGGAGTTGCTTTTATAGGCTTGGTCATTTCCAAAAATGGCAAGAGTTCCTGTAAATATCAAATCAAAGATGACCTACGGTAGGACCGTATTACGTTTTTTGATACTGCCCTAAGAGTTATCTGCGATTTTCCCGTTATAAGTTCTTTTTAGCAATTCTATTTTGGCCCGGCAAATCGACTCTGTGATTGTGATCAATCTGCTTATCTTTTCCTGCAGTATCGTCAACTGTTCCCCTGTAACAACAAATTCTTTATCGTACCGAGCTTCAATGTAGCCGCGCCTTAATAACTCCAGCAAATGCCAGTCACTTTCCGAACTGAACGAGAAAACGGCGGCTAACTTTTCCGAAATTGATTTTGTCTTTTTATATAGCAATCGTAAATTATGCGTTTTGCTTTTGTAACCTCGGTGTATTAAGACAAGAGCACTGTATGTACTTTCCGCGGCCTGATGCAAACAAAAAAGGGAAATTCTAAGTTTGCTTTCATTAAGGAAAAATTTTGCGCCAGAAAAAAAACTTTGTGCATCATCCAGCCAAATATTCAAGTCTTGCTCTGCCTGCAGCACTGTTTCTTCCCAATTTGTCGGACCTACTGCCGCCAATTCGATTGTTCCGGCATCGTAAAGTAATATTCCCTCTGTAATAATTTCTGAGAAGAAAAATTGCCCTTTTGATAGTTGGTTATTCAGGTAAATAATGTCGTGGGACAGAATAGTTATTATGTTTTCGGACGGCGTTTGGTAATTGTCGCCAATGCCCGAGATTACGGCATCTTCCGGTATTTTTTCTCCGGGTTTAGCGACAATGAAGAAGTCGTAATCCCCAATGTAAGGGCTTAGCGATATTTGGGCAGCCTGCATGTCGGATAGCCATTTATCTGTCGCACGGCTACCAAACAATACTACCTTCTCAGGGTGGCAATTCTTCAAAACTGACGTTAGCACTCTATCAATAATAATTTTACTGTCATCAGGTAGATGGTCGAGGGATTGTTTCATTTTGTTTAGACGTTTGTGTCTCGGAAAATTGCACCGTATCGGTCCACCTAAGAATGGATGATTGCAGCGAAAGGAGGCTGCGAAAGTAGGTTATTTTGGGTGCCGTCGGAAAAATCTCTTGACCTGGCAATCCTGACTTGGCGGTAGCCCTAAAGAATACTATGGGGAAAAGGCGCCCAATGGGAAAATGTTTTTTGGACCCGGTATCCTGCGGGGTCGGATGGGGACAGGGTCGGAAACCTGGGAAAATGGAAGGCCGATGTCGTTACTTGGTAATGTTAGAGAAAAGAAGCGAGACCGTTGGATTAGGACAGATCGCTCTATAGGTTTTCTACTCTTTTGTAAAATTCGGAGGTGCGAATTTTGAAATACTTACAAAGAGCTGACAGCGTACTGACACTCAGGTTACGGGTGGCCGTTTCAACTCGTCCTATATGGATATTGGTGTCTTTATAGACCTTCTCCTGCGTGAGGTGTTTGGCCTCCCTTAGTTCCTTTATTACGAAGGCTATTTTCTGTAAAAATTTATCGTCGCGGATTTGTGGCATTTGAAAACGAAAATAGTAAGAAGGATTTTAATAAAAAATGACGAAAACGTCATTTTTTTATCAAGAAGTGATTTGCCGGGTCTTTAAACGGGGCTGGTTTGTTGGTGCCGGCTGTTTTCAATTTGGTTGATGATGAGGTTGGCTATCCGATCGGGGGGGACTTTTAAAATACCGGAAATATTGTAAACGTCATCGAACGAAAGTCGGTTCGGCTTATCAATACTCCTCAACAACCTGTAGTAGTTCATGCCAGTCTCGACATGGATAAATTTACGGTCTATGTAATTAAAGATGTCCACAAATTCAGTGATCCGGCCTTCGAGGATTAAATCTTTTGCTATTGTTAGTTGCTTTGTTTTGTCCATTTGTAAAGGAAGGCAAATTTTCGTAAATAATACTCGGGGCTGACCATTTGTACTCCAAAGTTGAGCTTACATCAGTTATAGTTAATAAAACATACACTGTCTGCCGGCGTCGGCAATGGATTGAGGGTCGTTCTTTTTTACGGTCTTTTCGAGGTTTTCATTGGCGAACTCCAATTAATTTGGAGTTGAAAATAAGGTCGGCGGCGATGCCGACGATTTTGATTAATCTGGTCGTGTCATAGTGCCGAAGATACGCAGACAGTTTGAGTCAAGCGCGGCTCCCGCATAGTCGGGTGATTTTGTGCAGGGAGGCTTATGCGGCGCCGTCTGCATTTTGATTGGGGTGGGGCCGTTACCGAAGGCGGTGTATGTGCGAGCGGTTTCCTTGGAGGGAATTGGCTGGGATCGTCCAGAGGGACCGGCGGTTGCCGTTGGCATATGGGGAGAGTGGTTTTTCAGCCTGCGCTACCGGCGGTCTGTTTAGCATTGTTCAAAAAATTAGCCGTGATTGGTTTTGATGGTAATTTGGGCCATGGGCGGGTTCTTCAGGCTTAACTAGTTGGGCCATAAAGCAATAGGATGGTGAGTTGCGCAGCCGAAAAGTAGGGCAAAATAAAAGTGGTCATTTAGGACCATTTTTGGAAAAATTGCTACATTTGAGGTGGGAAGTAGCTAGGCGCACTTTGGCTAAGGTTATCTCCCGCTCATTGTAAGATCATCTTTCCTCGGGTCGTTTGGTGGCCTGTTCGTAGGAGGTCTACTTTTGAGTTAAGCCGCGTTCTTCTACTGTTGTCCTTTCTGGCAAGCTGTTTCAATCTTCAATTGGGGGTACATCACTGATGGCCCTTTGGACGCTATTTATTTACAAAATCTCAAAAACAGTGTTTATGTTACAGAAAGTGGACGTTTTTTTACTCGCGAAATTTCAAATGCTTGGCGACAAAATTCGGAATCTGACGGGTGCAACGAATTTCGTTGTCGCCAAAGCGCTATTGTTTACGGTTATGTGTTTGCATTTGACGGAGGGAGCCATCGATTTTAAGTATGGTCGCAATACGATATTTGCGATTCTTGCCCTGCTCATGGTCCCATTATTTGCATTCGCGTTCGTTCCAAACCTTATTTCTCAGGAACGTGCGTTTTGGCGCAACCCAAAGTTTGCAAATAGGATGGCGGAGGTACTGTCTTGGTTCAGGAAAGTATTTATTATTTTTTTGCCGCTGTGTTTGTTGGCAATGTGCCTGCGTCTTTTGGGTGTCGCTGGGATTTTTCCGTCGAAATATCATATGACACCGGGCTGGGGTGTTATTGGGGATATAGACACAATAGCCAGTTTTTTGTTTTTCTATTTTGCATCGGTGACGCCATCTAAAAGAAAGAGAGTGGCCTCACGATTTGCCTGAGTTTGGATTGAAAGATACTAAGGTACGCTTGGTATCTTATAACGCGAACGGCCCCGAAGGCCGTTCGCGTCGTTTTTTCAGTAATGCGAGTCTATTAGGTCCAATATGGCTTGCAACCTTTGGGTAACCGGCGGATACATTTCAGGAATTCGTGAATTTCCTGATCGTAGTCGGATTCCATGCAGGAATCAAATCGTACTGCGATCAACAATGCGATGGCTTTTTCGAATTGCTCGATGGCGTTTATTGTGCGGGTTACGGCTGGTTTTGTTTTGCAGCTGGCTAATTGGATCGGCAAAAATTCATCGTCCAGAGACATAAAGTCTCGGTCGTTGCCGTCTTTGTCGGTTTTTACTTCTTCGACGTGGAGCCAGAGTTTATAGTATTTTTTCCTGCTCATTTTTTTGGTGTTTAAAAGTGGGCGCCCTGGTGGTCAGGACGCCCTTGTTTGTTGATTAAATGTCTAAGGCGCGGGTGCCGATTTTTGCGAATTGTTCGCAGAGCCGGAAGGCATCCTGGGTCCGGGTCTGAGCGATCCCGGAATAGAATATGGACTTTATTTTGGCTTTGTTGTCCTTAAAGTTTCTAAGGTTTTGGTAAAAGCCGGTGATGGTGTTGTAGGCGCCGAACAGTGTGCCGCGGGTTGTGTCCATTTGCTGTGTGGGGCTGCAGAAGGCGTATTCCAGGATGGTGTCGACCATTCCGCGGTAGATCGCGGAGGCTTCGTCCTCTTTTCCTCTGCGGAGGTGTTCCAGGGCTTCTTTGTTGGGGGCTACAGCCACCTGGATAAACCGCTTGAGATCGGCGTCGTCCATGGGGATATTTGCCCAGGCATTGAATGCCTGCTCATATAACGGCGACAATTTGTTGATCATCCCCATTATTTTATGGGCCTCACGTAATTCAAGGGAGGCATTTTGGGTGTGCTTAATGGCAATCGTGTTAGACATACCTTCCAGGGCTGCGTTCAGGGTGTTGTTGCATACAATGCGAACGGGGGTAAATGCGGCGATTACGCTGGTACGGCCGGCATGGGAATTTGTAAGGAACAGGTATTTTTCAATCAGATCGTCTTTTCCTACCTGGATGTAACCGGGGAGTTTGGCAGTGATAAAAATCTGCTCCCCTTTTCCCAGGGCGCCTGCGGTTTCATAGTAGATGCCGTTTTCTCCTGCGATAGCGTCGAAGAACGAGAAGGCCTCGACGTTTTGGACCACATGGTATTCGGCTCCTAACTTATCCCCTAAGATTTGGAGGGTGTCAGTGCGATAAGTGTAGAATGAGCTGGTGGAAATGATTTCCTGGCCGCCTGGTATGCGGTGGACATTGGGCTCTTTAGCCACTGTGAAGTCGAGGCCTGATTTCTTTACGACCTCGGCAGAGGATTCGTAGTTGTCTGCGATGTGGCCGAGTCCGTGCCAGGCTTTTTCCCTTACGGAATAGAAGGAATAATTGCCGGTTTGCTCGTTAAGATGGAGATTGTGGGACATAATTTGTGTCGGCTTTGATTTGTATGCCCCAGGCCGCTTACTGGGGTTTTAGTGTGTTATGGGTGAATTCGGCATATTGCCTCATTCATTCACCCTTAGCGACAAGCGTTTACGAATGCTGCGGAGGGACTGTCAAGGTTTCTGCTAAAAAAATACGACCTCGATGGAGGGCCCCGGAGGGACTACCATAAGGCGAAGCGGTGGGAGGTGGAGATTTTTTTCGCGGAACCTGCGAGCGGAACGAAGTGGAGTGAAGACCTTGACCGGCCCGGAGCGGCATCGTAATTTAAGGGTGTGTGTATGAATGATCCGGCGGCGAAGGAAAAGAAAAGCCCGGCTGTTGGACCGGGCTTATTGTGAGGCGTGCGCTATGCTTCTTCCAGGAATAGGATCGACTGTTCCGGATATGCAGGGTTTTCGGAGGTCTTAGCTTGTTTCCAGGCCTTTTCTTCTTCTTCCGGCAGCCACTTTTTACCGGAGCAGGCGCGCATATTAAACTCCTGCCATAACCATTCATCTTTGAATTCGAGGTGAAGGGTACCTTTCATATAGAAGGTACAATTGAAAAATTGACTTTCTGCTTTACCGGTAGCGGGCCCTT
>Ga0206896_1128_pt1 | contig 16819 bp, 15 predicted proteins | sample Alteio_BWOrgHeat_52_FD_152969 | JGI IMG/M metagenome (GOLD analysis project Ga0206896, IMG submission 152969) | Enriched cells from forest soil in Barre Woods Harvard Forest LTER site, Petersham, Massachusetts, United States -... | ecosystem: Environmental > Terrestrial > Soil > Temperate forest >... | reverse complement strand
GCCGCTACAAAGGTAGGGTGCATTTTTCACCGGGCATATACCACAAAGTGGTAATTTTTAAAGACCCCGAAAGAAAATCCGGGGTCTCTGTTCAAGGATTTTAAAAACGGGCAAAAGTCGCATTGAATAGTAAGCTAGCAAAAATCCCGCTGATTTCATAAGGCCTTATGATTTTTTTAACGTCCATGACCCCACAATGCTTCGGGGTTCTTCGTATGACACGCAAAAATTTCATCGGGCTTGTGCCCGGCAAGGGGAAACAAGGGTAACTTTAGGCCTATGCCTCCGTTCAGACAGTCCCTAGACTACCAAAATATTTACCGCCAGCTCAACCCGGAGCAAAAGGCGGCCGTGGATACGATAGAGGGTCCGGTCATGGTGATCGCGGGTCCGGGGACGGGGAAGACGCAGATCCTGGGTGCGCGGATCGGCAAGATCTTGCTGGATACGGACGCCGGTCCGGGGAATATCCTTTGTCTGACCTACACGGACGCGGGAGCGGTGGCGATGCGCCGGAGGCTGCTGGGGTTTATCGGGGCGGACGCTTACAAGGTCAATATTTTCACGTTCCATGCTTTCTGCAACGAGGTCATACAGGCCAACCTTTCCCTTTTTGACAAACAATCCATGGACCCGGTCAGCGACCTGGAGCGGATCGAGATCCTCAAACAACTGATCGACCGGTTGCCGAAGGGGAATCCTTTGAAACGCTATCGGGGAGATGTGTATTACGAAATGAGCAACCTGCAGGGGCTTTTCTCCACGATGAAGCGGGAGGGGTGGACACCGTCATTTCTGGAGGAGCGGATCACGCAGCACCTGCTAAACATCGAGGACGACGAGGAGTTCTTGTATAAGAATTCCAGGGCGGGGAAGTGGAACAAGGGGGACAAAAAGCCGGCGTTCTATATAGAGATCGAACGGATGGAAAAGCTGAGGGCCGCCATCGCGGAATTCGAGCACTACCAGGAGGCGATGCGCCGGGCAGGCCGTTATGACTTTGACGACATGATCAACTGGGTGATCCGGGCCTTTCGGGAAAACGCCGCCTTGCTCGCGGATTACCAGGAAAGGTTCCAATATATATTGGTGGACGAGTACCAGGACACCAGCAACAGCCAGAATATCCTCATAGAACTGCTCATCAGCTACTGGAGCGACCCAAACATCTTTGTCGTAGGAGATGACGACCAGTCCATCTTCCGGTTCCAGGGGGCAAACATGGAGAACATGGTGGAGTTTGTGGAGGCGCGGACGAAGGACGCGCTCAAGGAACTGGTGGTGGTGTTGACCCGCAACTACCGGTCCACACAGCCGATCCTGGATATGGCGGAGGCATTGATCGAGCGGAACGAGGAGCGTCTGGTCCGGAAAATGGAGGGGCTGAGCAAACAACTGGTGAGCGCGGGTGCGGATCGGGCTGAGACAACGCCTTTGCCGCGTTTAAAAGAATACCTGAGCATGCGGCACGAGATGGCGGGCATCGTAGGGGAGATCGGGGCATTGATCGACGGGGGCGCGGCCCCCAAACAGATCGCGGTTATCTATCGGGAGAACCGTTATGGGGAGGAGCTGGCCAAAGTCTTCCAACTCCGGCAGATACCTTTTTACTCCAGGCGTAAGTTGAACCTGCTGCATATACCCTTTGCGCGGAACGTCATCACCATCCTCCGGTACCTGGCGGCGGAATCCCAGCTCCCGTTTAGCGGAGACGCGCTGTTGTTCGAGATACTGCACTATCCCTTTTACCGGATACCGGCCATGGACATCGCACGGATGAGTGTGGCGGTCACCGAAAGGCGGTACAAGGAACCGTATTCGCTGAGACAGCACCTTTTTGAAAGGGCCCGGTCCGTACCTGCGGACCTGTTCACCCCCGCGGTCAACCCGGACATCCAAAGGGTATCGGCCTGTCTGGAAAAATGGTTGTCGGACCTGCACAGCCTTACGCTCCAGCAATTATTCGAGCGGGTCATCCGGGAAGGGGGCATCCTGTCCTATATCGTCGGGTCCGGGGAGAAGATATGGCTGATGCAGATACTGACGGCCCTTTTCGACTTTATAAAGGAGGAGAACCAGCGCAACCAGGACCTGAGCCTCCAAAGCCTGGTTGCCGTCTTTGACCTGATGGAATCGAACGGCCTACCGATTTCGATCACCCAACTGGAAGGCAACGACCAGGGCGTGAACCTGCTCACGGCCCACGGGAGCAAGGGCCTGGAGTTCCGTTGGGTGTTCCTGGCGGGCTGTAACAAAGAGTTCTGGGAGGGAAAACGGAAGCCGGCCCGAGGATATGCCCTCCCTCCTACGGTGTTTCGGACGGCAGAACACGGAAGTGAATCGGAAGAATTAAGGCGCCTTTTCTATGTGGCGCTGACCCGGGCCGAGGTCCACCTCCACCTGTCCTGGGCCCGGTTCCGGACGGACGGTAAGGCCCTGGAGAAAACCGTATTTATAGAAGAGATCCGCGAAAAGGACCCCCTGCCCCTGGAAAACGTCAGCATACCGGAGGAGGCGTTGATGGACTTGGAAGTACTTCGGTTCCAGGAGGGGTTGGCGCCGGAAATAGAAAAGGTGGAAGAGGCCTTCCTCCGGCCGCTCTTGGAGCGCTTTGTCATGAACGTAACGGCACTCAACAACTACCTCTATTGCCCCCTGCAATTCTATTATCAGAGCCTGATCCGTATCCCCGCGGGCAAATCGGAGGCGGCGGAGTTCGGAGTAGCCGCGCACTTTGCGTTAAGGCGTCTATTTGAAAAGATGCACAACTCCCCGGACAAACGAACCTTCCCCGCCAAGGCGGATTTTCTAAGGGACTTCGACTGGTGGCTGGTGCGTCACCGGGAGAGTTTTACCCGGGAGGGTTTTGCGCGAAGGACCGAATACGGTCATGAAGTCCTTGGGAATTTCTACGACACTTACGTCCATACCTGGCCTACCGTCACTCTGGTGGAACTGAACGTAAAGGCGGTAATGGACGACATACCCCTCAAGGGACAATTGGATAAATTGGAATTCACGGGTAAAGAGGTGAATGTGGTGGATTACAAAACGGGAGACCCGGACAAGGCGGCCGCGAAACTAAAGCCTCCTTCGGAGAAGATACCGGATGGGGGAGACTACTGGAGGCAGGCGGTATTTTACAAGATCTTGCTGGACAATTACCAGTCAAAGAACTGGGAGGTGATCAGCACGGAATTCGAATTTGTCGAGCCGGATGGAAAGAAGCAGTACGTCCGGCGGAAAGTCCCGATAACCGCTGGGGACATTTCCACCGTGCGAGGCCAGATCCGGCGGGTTTGGGAACGGGTGCAGGCCCGGGATTTTTATACGGGCTGTGGCAAACCGGACTGTCATTGGTGCAATTTTGTAAAGGAGAACAAGCTCGCCATTGCGCTCCATGAGGTCATGGGGGACGAGATGGAGGATGAGGTTTAATAAAACTTTTACATGGATAACCCTTAGGTTTGCGAAACTATGAAGTGTGCGTCGGCTATTCTACGGAACATTGTAGCAGTGGTATCCGTCCTGTGTCTGGGAGGTCTCCTCTTTTTACAGGATGGATGCGCCCGGATCGTACCTCCCTCGGGGGGACCGAGGGATAGCCTGCCCCCCGTCCTGGTCAGCGCCCTCCCCAGGGATTCGACGCTTCATATGCCCCTGACGGGTTTGAAGATCACCCTGAATTTTGACGAGTTTATCCAACTGGACAATCCCAGTCAGAATTTTATGCCAAATCCCGTCATGAAGACGATGCCCATCGTCGAAAGCAACGGGCGCAAAACGGTCACGATACGGATAAAGGACACCCTAGAGCCCAATACCACCTACTCCCTGGATTTTGGAAAGTCGATCAAGGATGTCAATGAGGGGAATGTCTTCCGGAATTTTACCTACCTCTTCTCCACCGGGTCGGTGCTGGACAGCGGTGTCCTCTTCGGAAGAGTGCGCGTGGCCAGGACGAACAAGGTGGATTCGACCCTGCTGGTGATCCTGCACCGGCACGACGACGACTCGGCCGTGGCGAAAGAGACCCCCAGGTACGTGGCGAGGCTGGATTCCGGCGGGCGCTTCCTGTTCCAGCACATCGCCACCGGGGTCTATTCGATCTTTGCCCTAAAAGACGTCGGAGACAAGAAATACCACGATAAGTCCGAACTCTTTGCCTTCTACGATCACCGCATCACCGTGACGAAGCAACCCGCGCCGAGCGATTCCCTTCTGTTGTACGCGTACGCGGAAGAGGGTCCCAGGCCCAAGGCGGGTTCAGGCCAGAATAATACGAAGAAGCCCACCAAAAAAGAGGAAAAAGAGCGGAAGCTTCACGTGTCGGTCAGTCTCCAGGGGGGCAAGCAGGATATCCTGTCCCACCTCTACATCACGTATGACCAACCCATCCGAACATCGGACAGTACCCAGCTCCAGTTGACCGATACCCTTTATCACCCGCTGCCCTACGTATTTATCAATAAGGATACAAGCCACAAAAAATTTGGCATACACTATCAATGGCATGAAGATTCTGCGCTGGTCCTGATCATCGGCAAGACCTTCGCCACCGATACGCTGGGGATTACCCTGCTGAAAGCCGATACGATCCGGTTCAAGGTCCAGCGCGAAGCGGAATACGGAAGCCTTACCCTCCGGCTGCACAATTTCGACCTGTCCAAACATCCGGTCCTTCAGTTCGTCCAGAACGACAAGATCGTGGACAGCATGGCGGTCACCGGGCCCCTGATCACCCGGCCCCTGTATCATCCGGGGGAGTATGAGATCAAGGTGCTGTACGACACCAATCAGAACGGCACCTGGGACCCGGGCTCGTATTTCGGCATCCACAGACAGCCGGAGATCGTCGTAAGCCCGAAGACGCCGAAGATCAAGGTGAGGGGGAACGGGTGGGAGAACGAATACGACGTCGTTTTATAAACCAATACCTTATATACATGAAAAGAACCGGACTATTGCTCGCATTGCTCCTGGTACTGCTGCGGTCATACGCGGATGAAGGCATGTGGCTGCCCATGCTCCTGGGCCAGCAGGTCTACGATAATATGGTCAAAAAAGGACTGAAACTCACCAGGGAGCAATTGTATAGCATCAACAAGGCCTCTTTGAAGGATGCGATTGTGCTGTTCGGGGACGGCTGTACCGGGGAGGTCGTCTCGGGGCAAGGATTGATTTTTACCAACCATCATTGCGGATATGAATCCGTAGCGGCTTTGTCTACCGTGGAGCATAACTATTTGCACGACGGATTCTACGCCCACAATTTTCAGGAGGAGCTGCCCGCTGAAGGCTTGTCCGTTCAATTCCTGGATTCGGCCGCGGACGTAACCAAGTTGGTGGATTCGCTGTTGCAGGGACTATCCGGGGTGGATCGGGTAGGTAAACAACGCGACGTACTGTCGGGGATCGCCGCCCGTTTTACCGATCCGGTGACGCATAGGGAGGCGCGGGTGAGCCCGCTCTTCGGGGGTAACCAATTTGTCCTTTTTATCATGCACCGGTACACCGATATACGCCTGGTGGGCGTTCCGCCGGAGAGCGTGGGCAAGTTTGGGGGGAACACCGACAACTTGGAGTGGCCCCGGTATACCGGGGACTTTTCGGTTTGGCGGGTGTACGCCACCCACGACGGAAAGGCGAGGGATTACAACCCTGAAAACATCCCCTTGAAACCGAGGTATTCGCTGCCCATATCGATCAAAGGGGTGAAAGAAGGGGACCTGGCGCTCGTGTACGGATACCCAGGGAGCACCAATAGGTATGAGCCGTCTTTCGGCGTAAAAATGCGTACGGACGTCATAGACCCGGCTATCGCCCATCTTTTTGACGTGCAGCTCGGGTTGATGAAGGACCGGATCAAAGCAGACCCATCGGTAAGGCTAAAGCTGGCCTCCAATATTGCGATCGCCGGGAATGTCTGGAAGATGTTCGATGGAGAACGGAAGGCCCTATTGAAACACGATGTGTACGGTCAAAGAGAGATCACGCGGAATCAATTTATAGCCTGGGCGTCCGTCAAACCCGAATACAAAAATGTTTTCCTCGACTATGGAAAGATCTATAATACCTGGACGCCCTATACCAAAGCGAGGCTGTACCTCAATTCAGGCATACTGGGCTCCCCCCTGCTGGCCTATTGTTCCACCTTGTCGGCAGTGGAAATCGACCTGATCACACCCGGAAAAGAAGGGGGTCTTGCAAAAGCCATAGCGGCGGCAGACCAGGCCAGGAAAGTATTCCTAAAAAATGAAGACATCCCCAGCGATATGAAGATCGTCGCGGCGATGCTGCAGGCGTATTACACGGACATACCCAAAGACCAGCATCCGGTAGGTTTTTTCGAAGGTATCAAAAGCCGGTTTGGGGATCCCAAGGAGGCGGCCACCTATCAGACCTACGCGTCTTCCGTATTTAGTAACACGTTTATCTTGAACGACGCAAAATGGAAAGCGTTTATGACCAATCCCGATGGCAATGTCCTTCAGGAAGACCCGGCCTACGCCGCCGCCAGCGCCTTTTTGCGGAATTACAATTCCCGGTATGCGTCCGACCATGATCAATTCATCAACGGGCTGGAAGCAGCGGGGAGGAATTATATGAAGGGTCTTTTAGAGGAATTTCCCGGCAAGGCCGCTTATCCGGATGCCAACCAGACGCTTCGCCTGACGTATGGGAATGTCAAGTCCTATAGTCCTTCGGCGGGCGTAAACTATGACTACGCCTGCACGATGAAGGGCGTGTTGCAGAAATATGTCCCGGGCGATGACGAATTCGACCTTCCGGCAAAATTTCTGGAGCTGGCACGAAATAATGATTTCGGCGTGTATAAAGACGTCACCCGGAACGATCTGGTCGTAACGTTTATCACGACCGACGACATTACCGGAGGGAACTCTGGATCTCCAGTGCTCAACAACAAAGGAGAACTGATCGGCCTGGCCTTCGATGGAAACTATGAATCGTTGGACGGGAAATATGCCTACGACCCGGCAACCAACCGGGCGATCTGTGTGGATATACGCTACGTGCTCTGGTGTATCGATAAGTTGGGCGGGGCGGCGAATATTATAGGGGAGTTGACTATAAATACGGGCGCGCCGAAGGCGCGCCCGTAACCTTTATGATCCCAGGACCTTCCATCCGTCGCGGTACGTCCGGCGGACGAACTGGTTCGCGTCGTCGAAGTTGGTCACCTTCATGTTGGGTCCATCCCATAGCAAAGTGATGTAACGGCCGGGATAGTCGAAATCTTCTTTATTTTTTGCGTTGGGCTTGCGGATGTCAAAGCTGCGGATCGCCAGGTTTCCCATCAGCACCGATTCGGTGAGCGGGCCCGCGATGTCGAAGGAAGAGCTGAGCAGCGAAGCCTCTTTGCTGGAGGGGCCGGCGATAGCCGCTTCGACCCACTGGGCGTAGTGCCCATCCGAGCCGCCCTTGACCCGGGGAAGGGTTTGGGCCACTTGTACCTCCTTCGTCCGGGACGTCGGCAGGAGTTGTGGATTGATCCCGTAGGTGGAACACATCATCTTTCCCTTCGTTCCATAGATCAGCACCCCGTTTCCTCCATCGCCCATTTCTTCGTTGGGGCCTAGTTCTTCGGGACGGGCGGGTTGGATGCCCCCGTCCATCCAATGGAAGGTAATATCGTTCATTGTGCCCGGCTGGGTTTTGGAGGGCACCTTGAATTTGAGGACGACGTGGGAGGAAGGTGGAGGCCCGTCCGGGAAATACCCGCGCTCGAACTCGTCCACATATACAGACCCGACGCTGCACTCCGCCTGGTAAGGATAGCCCAGTCCCAAGGTACGGAAAGCGGGTTCGATGATGTGACAAGCCATATCTCCCAGGGCCCCGGTACCATAGTCCCACCAGCCCCTCCAGTTAAAAGGAACGAGCTTGTCCCGGTAGTCCCTAAAAGGGGCGGTTCCCAGCCACAGATCCCAGTTCAGCTCGGAAGGTATCGAGGGGGCTTTGGGGGGTAAGGCGATGCCCTGAGGCCATACCGGCCTGTCGGTATAGCAATAGACGGTTTGGGCCTCTCCGATGATCCCTGCGTCATACCACTCGCGCATTTGGCGCACCCCGTCTCCGGAGGCTCCCTGATTGCCCATCTGGGTGACCACATTGTATTGTTTGGCGGCCTGGGTCATTTGCCGGGCCTCATAAATATCGTGGGTCAGGGGTTTTTGTACATATACGTGCTTGCCCAGTTGCATCGCGGATAGGGCAATGATGGCGTGGTTGTGGTCGGGGGTGGAGACGGACACCGCATCAAAATTCTTATGCTCCTTGTCGAGGAGCTCCCTCCAGTCCTTATAGTATTTGGCCTTTGGAAATTTGGCCCGGGTCTTGGCGCTACGCCGGTCGTCGACATCGCAGAGATAAGCGATTTCGGCCTTGCCGCTGGCAAAGAAATTAGCAATGTCGCTTTCCCCCTTTCCGCCAGCGCCAACACCGGCGATGAGTAGTTTATCACTGGGAGCTACATAGCCTCTGCCCAGGACATGCCTCGGGACGATCATGAATCCTGCAGCGGCCAGGGATGTTCCTTTCAGGAAGTCCCGGCGCGTGGTTGTTTTTGACTTGGGCGTTTGGTTGTCCATTTGTTAAAAAGCATTTTCTGTGAGCAATCGGAGACCGAAATTGCCCTTAAGGTAGGGATTTTACCCGTTGCCACCGTGCAAATACGGGCGCTAAATCGTTTTTTTAAGTGTGGGCCCAACAATTTTGTTTTTTTCAAAAGAACATGTATATTAGTTCTTCAAATCCTATCCTTATGACCACTATCCATGCCCTAACCCTAGCCTTCGGCGTCGTCGGCTTTCCCGCATTTCTACTCAGCAAGCGCAAATCATCTACCCAGCAGCAACATAGTGGCAACAGCAATTGGCTGGAACAACTGAGGTTGGATAGGAACCCCTATCAGTCCTTGCGTTTCCTGGCGATCACCACGCCTCCATATAAATATAACGGCATACAGGTGGACAGTGTGTATGGGATTGTGATAGACTATCCCGTAAAGAATGGGACGGGCACCCTGGCCTCTTATATAACGGGGGAATGCAGCCTGTACATGAGCAATGGGAGTGGGATCATCAATGGAGAGAAACACGAGTCGGTGCGCAAGGCAGCCATGGACCTGGTCGACCTCGCTTCCAGGAATATGCACACCGCCATTCCGACCACGCGTTACCCTTCCGCTACCAATGAATTTGTCCGCTTTTATATACTGACCAACCAGGGCGTACGCACTTCCTGGTTCCGTATATCCGACCTCAACCGCAACGAAGAATGCCATACCCTGTTTGCCGAAGCCAATAAGGTGATCAGGACGATGCAGCTCACGACCGTGTTGAATTAATTCCGGCAGTTGTTTGTTCTCATAGTTAATCCGTACCGTATCCAGAGAAGGGGCCCCATGAGGGCCCCCATTTTTTTGGTCACTTCCGAAGGATTCCTATATTCGTTGATATGGTTACAAAGTTTTTAGTGCTTGCCGCGGGGTTGTACCTGACGTACGGATGTCACCAGGGCAGCGAGAAGAGCGCCCCCAGCGCGGACAGTACCCGCACCGCCGTACAGACCCAGGCTGTAGCGGCCTATGACCAGAAGGTTAACGACACCCTGAACCATGACTGGTACTTCTCGGTCCAACTGTACGAAACCCCCAAACTCCGGGACTATGTCGTGCAGATGATCTTCGAAGAGATGCACGACGTCGATACCGTGCATTTCCCCGACCTGGGCTACCCCGTCAAGCCCGCCCTCCAAAAGGGACCCGACTCGCTTTCCTGTTATATCGGGTTCCTCGACCCCAAGGGCCAGTTTATGTATTACAAGGCCGTCTATGTGGATAAGAAGGCGCTCCATCTCCGCACCGTGCGGAAGTATACCGTAAAGGACGAGGAATAGGGGACCGCGTTCCCGGCCCCGGCAGAGGGGTCGGGGCAAAAAAAAATTTAGCCTCCTTCAAGACTGAAGGAGGCTTTAAAATCTTCTGCGATTCTCATAGCAGAAGCGGTATTCAACCCATACCAACGATTTATGACCCCGTTTTTCCGACCCGGGGAGTTACGGACACCACTGGCTTTTGTCTTTCCAGCAGGTACCGGTGAATGAGTTTATTGCCCTCGGGGGAGGCGATGCCGAACAAATAATGTACAAACAATTCCTGGTGGAGTTCGGCAAGCCCGAAGGCCGACCCCATAAAGTCGGGACTGAGCCCGAGGTAGATGGAATCCACCCGAAACTTGGAGAGGATATCGGTCCGCAGGCCGGGCCGGTAAAGGCCTTCGTCGATGCCTTTGCGGAGGTTCTTTTCCACCATTTCCCGGATAAAGGTATTCCGGTGCCGGGCGAACTTCTCGTAGGCGGACGGGTGGAACTTCTCCATGTCGTGTAGGGCTACGGGGTTGAGCTCGCTGAGGTGTTCCAGGAACTTGTCTTGGACGAGGAACTGTTCGTGGATGGCGTTTTCCGCGTCGCTGATGCTACAGGTACAGTCCCCCTGGGATTCTTTTATCTTCTGGTCTATCACCGAATGCACCAGTTCCTCCTTGTCGGCAAAGTATTGATAGATCGTCTTTTTGGAGATGCCCAGCTGAGAGGCAATGTCATCCATGGTAATGGATTTGACCCCATACTTCCTGAAAAGCTCGCTGGCTCTCTCCTGTATTCTTTCCTTCACGTCCATGACCTGGTTGTTGAGGACAAAACTACAGAAACTTTTTTTGGTACCAAAGTTTCCGGGCTTATTTTACTTTTTAGTGACCTTTGCACTCAACAAAACGTCCTGGTATGCCCCTGAAAATTAGATCGCTTGGCCGCTTTATCTATAAAGTGATCCTGAACTATTTCCTACAGGGGCTGATCATCCTGGCGCCCATCGCGGTTACCGCGGCGGCTATCTATTGGGTATTTGACCGGGTGGACAGCATCCTGCGTTCCCGGGTGAACATTCCGGGTATCGGCTTTCTGATCATCATCGGGGGGGTCATCCTGGTAGGTTGGATCAGTTCTTTCTTTGTGATGAGCCGGGTCCTGAGCATTTTCGATCACTGGTTGGAAAAGACCCCCGGGGTAAAATTTATCTATTCCTCCCTGAGGGATTTTTTTGAAGCCTTTGCCGGGGACAAGCGCAAATTTGACAAGCCGGTCCTGGTCAATATCAAAGGAGAAGACGTATGGCAGATTGGTTTTGTGACGCAGGAGGACATGTCCCAGTTTGACATGCAGGACCACGTAGCCGTCTATGTACCCCAATCTTATGCCGTGGCCGGTCAATTATACGTGGTGCCTAGGTTTAAGGTGCGCACGCTCCCACGGGTGAGTGCGGCCGAGGCCATGCGGTTTGCGATCAGCGGAGGGGTGACCGAGGTGGAAAGCGACCCTTCAGCGAACGGAGGCGAGGACCTCAAGGCCCCAGGCAAGGCATAGGTGGAGGAGGACGCCGACATAGATGCTCCGGGACTCCAGGGCGACGACCCCCAGCAAGAGGGCGCCAAACAGGCTGCTCACACACTCTTCCACGGGCTTGCCAAAATGGACGGTGAGGTAAAAAACAGCAGCCGGGAGGACGGAACGCGCGCCGCACACGCTTGCCAGACCCAGGATCAACCATCCCCGGAAAAAGAACTCCATACTAAACAGGTCCAGTCCGTAGCTGCCTTCAAAAAGGCCTGCAGAAAAGCCGGACAGACCTCCGGCTCTGGGATATAACGCCAAAAAATCCGGCTGCCGAGACGCCCAGACGAGCAAGGGAACCATCAACAGGAGCAGGTAGGGGTAGTACCTCCAGGTATCCGGTCGTTGCAGGCCATATAGGGGGCGCCTGCTCCGGTCGAAGGCATACCAGAAAAGCGCGATGGGCGCGATCAGTAAACAGGAACGGAGGAGGTAAGCTTCGGTCAGCGAAGGGAAGTGCAGGGTGGACTGAAGGGCGAATAACACGGGCGCCGCGAGCAGGATACCCCACCAGCGCCGATGTCGATGGAAGGAGGGGCGGCCAAACAGGTATTGCAGACCCCAGGCGAGCCAATAGGGGAGCGCATAGAGGAGGAGGGTGGGAAAGAAACGGCCTTTGACCAAAGGAACGTTCCAGTGATAATTCGCGTAGACCAGGACCGCCCCCAGCAAAAAAATGCTCAGCACGTACAGGGGCTGCCGGGTTGCTGCCCAATAGCTGCGGAAATAGGCGATCAATGGGCGCAAGCTGGAGGTTTTAGCCGACGGGTTTGTTCAACGCATCCCAAAGCAGGTCTTTGAGGGTCGTCAGCCCCTCCCCCGTCACGGAGGAAAAGAATACATGGGGTATCCCCCCGGGCAGGTCTTTTTCGACAGCCGCCCGGAGTTCCTCGTCCAGCATATCGCTCTTGCTGATGCCGATAATAAAATGTTTCTGGAGCATTTCGGGGTTGTATTTTTCCAACTCGCCTTGGAGCACGTCGAACTCGGCGGCCTGGTCGGGGCTGTCCGCGGGGATGAGGAATAGCAGTACCGGATTTCTTTCGATATGCCTCAGGAAGCGGTGGCCCAGGCCCTTCCCTTCGGCGGCGCCTTCGATGATCCCCGGGAGGTCGGCCATGCAAAAGGACTTCCCATCCCGGTAGGCCACCATACCCAATTGCGGCGTAAGCGTGGTGAAGGCATAGTCGGCTATCTTTGGTTTCGCCGCGCTGATAACGGAGAGCAGGGTAGACTTACCCGCGTTGGGGAACCCCACCAGGCCCACGTCGGCCAGCACTTTTAGCTCCAATACCTTCCACCCCTCTACGCCCGGTTCTCCGGGTTGGGCGTATTCGGGCACCTGGTTGGTGGGGGTGGCGAAGTTGGCGTTGCCCAACCCTCCCCTGCCGCCCTTTAGCCAGATGACCTCCTGACCGTCTTCCAGGATCTCGATTTCCTGTTCGCCCGTTTCTTCATCCCGGGCGATGGTACCCAGCGGGACTTCGATGATCGTATCCTTGCCAAAACGGCCGGTAGAGTTGTTCCTGCTTCCTCCCTCCCCGTTCTCGGCGATAACATTTTTGAAATAACGCAGGTGGAGCAGGGTCCAAATCTGGGTGTTTCCTTTTAGGATGATGTGTCCGCCCCGGCCACCGTCTCCCCCGTCCGGACCGGCTTTTGCATTAAACTTTGTACGCATGAAGTGTTTGCTCCCGGCCCCCCCGTGACCGGACTTAGCGAAAATCCGGATATAGTCTATAAAATTGCTTTTTTCCATGTAGGGTGCAAAAATACGGGGATTCCGCTAGGGGCGCCGGGTTTTCCAGGTGTTATAGGCGCCTGTCTGCGGGGGGCGGTCGACGGGCAGCTCCCGTAAGGGCTCGCAGGGGCGGGCTCCGGCCGCCATTTCCTGGGGCAATTGCTGGTACAGTGCGGTGCCCTGGCTCTTCCAACCGAGCATCTCGTCGCTTACCTCCCGGATGATCCGGCCGGGGTTGCCGACCACCAGGCTACGGGCTGGAATTTGGGTGCCCTCCGTGAGCAGGGTCAGGGCGCCGATGATGGAACCCTCACCCACCTCCACCCCGTCCAAAATGACACTATTCATACCCACCAGACAGTTTTTGCCGATCCTCGCCCCGTGGATGATGGCGCCGTGACCGATGTGCGCGGCCTCTTCGAGGTAGGCCCCAAGACCCGGGAACATATGGATCACGCAGTTCTCCTGGACATTGCAACCATCGGCGACGACGATGGCGCCCCAGTCACCCCGGAGCATTGCCCCGGGCCCAATATAAACGTCTTTGCCGATGACGACATTCCCGGTGACGACGGCCTGTGGGTGCACAAAGGCGCTTTCATGGACGACTGGGACAAAACCTCCAAATGAATAGAACATGGTCGTGTTATTTTCCCTTGAATACGGGTGGACGCTTGTCTAAAAAAGCGCGTACCCCTTCGCGGTAGTCCTCGGTGCCGGCGGCTTGCTGCTGGAGGATGTCTTCCAGGTGCAACTGTTCCTCCAGGTTTTGGGTCCAGGATTGCTGGAATGCCTCCTTTGTCAGGGCGAGTCCCCGCGTGGGCATATCCCCCAACCGGACGGCCAGCGCCCAGGAATCGTCCGCAAAGCTTTCATCCGCAAAGACCTTATAGATCATACCCATCCTTTCGGCTTCGGCAGCGGGGACCTTGTCTCCCAGCATCGCCAGCGCGGAAGCTTTTTGCCAACCGACGAGCCGGGGCAGGAAATAAGTGCCTCCGCTGTCGGGGATCAGCCCAATCTTCGAGAAAGCTTGGACAAAGGACGCCGAGGCCGAGGCCACGACCACGTCGCAGCACAGTGCAACGTTTGCTCCCGCCCCCGCTGCCACCCCGTTTACGGCCGCGACCACCGGTTTGGGCAAACGACGGATACGGCGAACGATGGGGTTGTAGTGTTCCTTTATCAAGAGTTCCATACCGGGTCCGCGGGGATCGACCACTTCCGAAAGTTCCTGGCCGGCGCAAAATCCTTTTCCTGCGCCCGTCAGGTATACTGCCCGGACGGTTTGATTGGCCGCGCATTCATCCAGTACGGCCTGGAGTTCCAGCGCCATCACCCGGTTAAACGCGTTGAGCTTATCGGGACGGCTCAGGACGATCTTCGCCACCCGTTGTTCCACGGAATAGACAATAGTAGACATTTAGTGACTTTTAAAGTAATCGAAGGGTTCCCGGCAGTCCAGGCATTTGTAGAGGGCCTTGCAGGCGGTGGAACCGAAACGGCTGACGACCTCCGTATGGTAAGAACCGCAGTGGGGGCAGCGCACCGCGTCATCTTGTACAAAAAGGTCGAGGTGACAAACCGAGGGAACCGGGTTGGGGGGAGCAATTCCAAAGGACTCCAGCTTTTCCCGGGCCTTGTCGCTCAACCATTCGGTCGACCAGGCCGGAGAAAGGGTCGTACGGACGTCTACCGGGTCATACCCCGCAGCCGCCAGGATCATCCGGATCGTCATGGTAATGACGTCTATGGCCGGACACCCGTTGTAGGTGGGGGTAATCATCACCGTCACACCGGGAACGCCTCCGTCCACGGCCGCGGGGTAGACACGCACGTCCCGGACGATGCCGAGGTCAAGGATGGTCAGCACCGGAACCTCGGGGTCGGGGATGGTCTCCAACAGGTCCATGATGTACTGTGGATCAGCGGGGGGCAGTATGTGTTTTTCTTGGCTCATTACCAATTGCAGCCAGGGTAAGCTCTTTGCATAAACTGAAGGTCCGCCAGGATGTGACCCAGGTACTCAGAATGTGCTCCCGTCTTGCCTCCGGCCTGAAACGCCGGTGTCTGAGGCATGTCCAATCCCGCCTCGTCAAATACCCTGCGGATATGTGCTTTCCATGGCTCTTCCAACGCCTCTACCGTAACGCCCGCTCCAAGAGCAAGGACCTCCTCAAAAGGCGCAGGCCGGAACAGTTCTCCGGTGAACATCCACAGGTCCTCGAGGGCCCGGGCCATCCGCCTGCGGCTCTCCGAGGTCCCGTCGCCCAGTCGCACTACCCACTCTCCACTCCAGCGCAGATGGTAGGTCACTTCTTTGAGCGACTTTACCGCAATGGCTGACACCTGTGCGTCCCGACTCTCCCGGAGCGCCTTGTACAATTCGTACTGGTAGGCGCTGAACAGGAATTGTCTCAGGATCGTATGCGCCCAGTCTCCGTTCGGTTGCTCCACCAGCAGACAGTTCCGGAAGTCATAGACATCCCGAAGGTAAGCCAAGCTGTCTTCGGTTGCGCCATCTCCTTTTACCTCCGCGGCGTATTGATAGAACAGCCTGGCCTGACCGATCAGGTCCAGGGCGATATTCGTGAGGGCTATGTCCTGCTCCAACACCGGGCCGTGCCCGCACCACTCGCTGTTGCGGTGGCCCAGGATCAGGGCGTCGTCTCCCAGATGGAGAAGATAAGACAATAGAGGCATCGTTTATATATTCTTTACTTCCGGGGGAAGTTGATAAAACGTAGGGTGCCGGTAAATCTTGTCCGAGGCCGGGTCAAAAAGGCTGTCGGCGTCTCCCGGGTCGGAGGCGTGTATGTACCTGCTCTCCACTACCCAGATGCTGACGCCTTCCTGGCGTCGGGTATACACATCCCGCGCATTTTCGACCGCCATGGCCGCGTCGGCCGCGTGAAGGCTGCCCACGTGCTTGTGGTCCAAACCTTGTTTGCTCCGTATAAAGACCTCCCAAAGGGGCCATTCAGCTGTCATCCTTTGCCACCACCAGCTTTTCGTTGGGTTTTAGCACTATCCTCGACTGGGGCCGGTCCCGGAGCGTTACCTCGATGCTTCCCCGGATCAGGGTCGTTTCCATGGTTTTGTCCCGGGCATAGGCTTTTACGTCAAAGGAGGTCCCCAAGACACGGATATTGACCGAAGAGGCGTGGACGATGAACGGATGGGCGGGGTTTCTGGCTACAACAAAAAAGGCTTCCCCTTCCAGGATTACTTCCCGGTTGGGTCCTGTAAACGCAGGGGGATAGGTGAGGGTCGAGCCCGCGTTTAGCCAAACCGTCGTCCCGTCCGGAAGCAATAGGTTTGTCCGGGTAGCCATCCGGGTTTGGACCTGGTTCAGCCGGGCAGTCGCGCCGGTAACCCGTCCCTGTTCTTTACGCGGAAGCAATAGGATAAGGCACAGCGCCATGCCGATACCCAGGACACCCATGGCGCCTAGGAGCATCCTCCGGCGGCGACGCCTGCCCTGACGACGCGACGCTTCCCACTGGCGAAATATGATATCTTCTTGCATATCAGTATCCTCTGCATGCATGATCCTATCCAGCGCCACCTCGATCTCCAGCTCGGTGAGCGGCGTATCCGGGTGTT
>Ga0206896_1127_pt1 | contig 16844 bp, 10 predicted proteins | sample Alteio_BWOrgHeat_52_FD_152969 | JGI IMG/M metagenome (GOLD analysis project Ga0206896, IMG submission 152969) | Enriched cells from forest soil in Barre Woods Harvard Forest LTER site, Petersham, Massachusetts, United States -... | ecosystem: Environmental > Terrestrial > Soil > Temperate forest >... | reverse complement strand
CCCTACCCTATTTATTCCAAGTGGTTTAGCGAATACAGCGCCGCACATCCCGGCGTTGAGATCAATTACCAGTCCATCGGTTCCGGTGGCGGTATCAAGCAGGTCACCTCTGGAACGGTCGATTTCGGCGCGAGTGACATCATCATGACCGACGAACAGATTGGTCAGTCGAAGGTGAAACTGGTCGCGCTGCCTACAGTTCTGGGCGCAGTGGTGCCCATTTTCAACGTCACTGGCGTAAGCGACATCAAGTTTTCGCCTGATGTCCTGGCCGACATCTTTCTTGGCAAAATTTCCACATGGAACGACCCGCGCATCGCCAAAGATAACCCTGGAGCGAAGCTGCCCAACGAAAACATCAACGTGATTCATCGCGCTGAGGGCAGTGGCACCACCTTCATCTTTACCGACTATCTGACCAAAGTCAGCAAAGACTGGGCTAACGGACCGGGCAAGGGATCGGCGCTTAACTGGCCAAAGGGCATCGGCGGCAAGGGCAATGAGGGTGTTGCCGGACTCGTTCGTCAACTCCCCGGCTCAATCGGTTACGTCGAATTGATCTATGCAATGCAGAACAAGATCACTTTTGGAGAACTCAAGAACGCCGCTGGAAATTGGGTCAAAGCCTCGATCGGCGGTGTTACTGAGGCAGCAGCCAGCATGAAGCAAATGCCGGCGGACTACCGTGTCTCCATCACCAACGCTCCCGGCGCCCAGGCTTACCCCATCTCCAGCTTTACCTGGCTGTTGGTGCCGGTGAAGTCAGCAGATCCGACTAAAGGCAAAGTTATCAAAGATTTCCTGAACTGGATGCTGGTCTCGGGCCAGAGCGAAGTTTCCAACCTCTATTACGCGCCGCTCCCCAAGGCCGTGGTTGACAAGGAACACGCCACCATCAACAGCCTCCAGTAGCCAGTCTTACAGAATTCAACGCGGCCCGGGAATTGCTTCCCGGGCTTCGTTGTTTCCTATTTACCCAGTCGAACCGCGCTCATTGGATTACCAGATGGTTACCGGGAATCGGGCGCTATGCGCTTGATTTAGCGGTCCATTAACACTCCATTCATATTGCCCCTTTAGCCTCAAACAGGTGACTGCCCCTTTGTCTGAGATTCGTATAAGAAAGCCGGAAACAGCTTCCGCACCTTCCTCTGGGTCACTCTCTGAATCCGGCGGGGTTTCCCTTGGTCCGTTGTCTTCCGGGAACCCTTCGCCTGCCGCTAAGATCTCTGAAGTCCGGCGTTTCCTGCTTGCCCGCGGAAATTCAGCTTTTGCCGATAGCGCCTTCAGGGGACTGATGATGACCTGCGCGGTGAGCATCTTCGCCATCGTCGGGCTGATCGCTACCGAACTGGTCATACAGTCTCAGATGAGCTGGCATAAGTTTGGCCTGCCTTTCTTCTTCAAGTTCAATGTTGATCCCGACACGAAGCTTCCGCTGTTCTGGGATCCGGTCAACGGCGTTTTCTATGCGCTGCCGTTCTTGTATGGAACGCTCGTGTCCTCCCTTGTTGCGCTTCTGATTGCCGTTCCCCTTGCCATAGGAGTGGCGATATTTGTCACCGAGATGTGCCCCGGATTTCTGCGCGGGCCGCTCTCATTCATGACTGAACTGCTTGCTGCCATCCCCAGTGTGGTGTACGGATTGTGGGCCATCTTCGTCCTGGTTCCGCTGCTGAGGGAGCATGTAAACCCCATCTTTATCGCAATCTTCAACGCCCCGGTCATCGTCAAGCTCTTCGGATGGACGGGGCTGGTCGGTGACGACGGACTCTTCGGTGGTGTGAATCTGGGCTTGGGCCTACTCGCGGCGGGAGTGATTCTTGCCATCATGATTCTGCCGATCATCGCCTCTCTCACTCGCGAAGTCATGTCCGCAGTCCCCAACAGCCAGCGCGAGGCGGCATTGGCACTCGGCGCGACCCGATGGGAGATGATTCGCGTCGCCGTGCTGCGCAACGCCCGCATCGGCATCGTCGGTTCCATCATCCTCGGCCTGGGCCGCGCACTTGGCGAAACGATGGCGGTCGCGATGGTCATAGGCAACACCGCCGAGATCCACAAGTCGCTGCTCTCCACCGGACACTCCATGGCGTCGGTTATCGCCAACGAATTCAGCGAAGCCACCAGCGACCTGCATCGCGGTGCACTGATCGAGATCGGCCTTGCTCTGTTTCTGGTAACGATTCTCGTGAACGGTTTCGCAAGACTTCTGGTGTGGGCCGTGACTCGCGGCACACCGGCGCGAGTGAACTGATATGGCAACAAATATGAGTCCAGGCATGAAGCCCGCAACACAAAGGAACCGAACCCGAAGCACCGTCCGCATGCTGGTCGATCATCTCGCGACCGCACTCGCAGTGCTGGCCACTATCCTTGTCGTGGCTCCACTGGTCGCCATCTTTGTCTACCTGCTCTTCAAGGGCGCGAGCTCGCTTAACCTGGCTTTCTTCTTTGAGATTCCCAAGCCTGTGGGCGAGTCCGGCGGCGGCATGGCCAACGCCATAGTCGGCTCAGGCGTGCTGCTTGGCGTGGCAAGCCTGATCGGCGTTCCCATCGGCATCGGCGGAGGCATTTTTCTCGCGGAATTCGGCCGTGGAACGAGGCTCGCGAACGCGGTTCGCTTTACCGCAGACGTGCTCAACGGCGTCCCCTCGATCGTAATGGGCATCGCCATCTACTCGCTGATTGTCTTTAACCAGGGACATTTTTCCGCGCTTGCAGGCGGAGTGGCGTTGGGCATCATGATGATCCCCACTGTGACGCGCACGACCGAAGAAATGCTGCTCATGGTGCCGCATGCCATTCGCGAAGCAGCGCTCGGCCTCGGCGTACCCAACTGGCGCTCAGTGCTGTCGATCACGCTTAAGACGGCGTCGCCCGGAGTGATTACCGGCTGCATGCTCGCATTTGCGCGCGTCGCAGGTGAAACAGCGCCTCTGCTCTTTACCGCCCTTGGCAACCAGTTCATGAGCGTTAATCTGAATCGCCCGATCCAGGCGCTTCCGTTGCAGATTTATTTATTCGCAATCTCCCCCTATGACGATCAGCACCGTCTGGCCTGGGCGGGTGCGCTCGTATTGATCGCGTTGATTGTCATAGCTGTTTCGCTGGTGCGCTACGTCGCCAGCCGCGGCATTTTGAAGGGAGCAAGCTAGTGGGCGTCGGAATCGAAGTCACCAACCTGAACGCGTGGTACGGGGCTAACCACACGTTGCAAGATATCAATCTGCCCATTCCGGCCAATCATGCCACGGCGCTCATCGGCCCCTCCGGCTGCGGAAAATCCACCTTCGTGCGCTGCCTCAACCGCATGCATGAGACCAACCCTATCGCCAAAGTCACCGGCTCCGTACGCATAGGCGATATCGACATTTACGAAGACTCATCCCCGGTCGAGATTCGCCGTCGCGTTGGCATGGTCTTTCAGCGTCCAAACCCTTTTCCCACCATGTCTATCTACGACAATGTGTGCAGCGGGCTCAAGCTCAACGGCTACAACAACCGCAAAGCGACCGACGAAATTGTCGAGCGCTCCCTGCGCAACGCAGCCCTGTGGGACGAGGTCAAGGACGACCTGAAGAAGAAGTCCGGCGCCAGCCTCTCCGGCGGCCAGCAGCAGCGCATGTGCATTGCCCGGGCGCTCGCGGTCGACCCCGAAGTATTGCTTATGGATGAGCCCGCGTCGGCTCTCGATCCTGTCTCGACTTCGAAGATCGAAGACCTCATCTTTCAGCTCAAGACGCAGTACACTATCGTTATCGTCACCCACAATATGCAGCAGGCGGCACGCGTCGCCGAGAAAACGGGTTTCTTCCTCAACGGGCGCATGGTGGAGTTCGACTCAACTCACAAGATCTTCACAAATCCCAGCGACAAGCGGACCGAAGATTACATCACAGGGAGATTTGGATGACCCGAATTCGGTTCCAGCGCAGTCTCGACGATCTCAAGGAAAAGCTACTCGTTATGGCCGGCCTCGCGGAGCAGGCCATCCAGCGCGCCATTGAGGCCTATCGTGTCCGCGACCTCTCCATCTGCGACCTCGTGAGCCGCAGCGAGATGGCCATCAATCGTCTCGAACGCGAAATCGATCAATCCGCGCTCGATCTCCTGGCGATGGAGCAACCCATGGCTATCGACCTGCGCTTCATCCTCGCGGTCATCAAGATCAATGCCGATCTCGAGCGCGTGGGCGACGCTGCCAAGAGCATCAGCGACCGCGTCCGCACCATGGATTCCATGGTGGTCGCCGACCTGCCGGTCGACATCCCTCGAATGGCATCGCTGGCTGCCGACATGGTCCGCAGATCCTTGCACTCCTTCATCGAGGCCGATGCGGAGATGGCGCAGTCTGTCCTCAGCATGGACGATGCCGTCGACTATATGAATCGCGTAGCGCATGTAACCCTGACGCAGGTTATGGGCACCCAGGGCCACCTCGCCCCGCAGGCGCTGAATGCGCTCATGGTCTGCCGCGCTCTTGAGAGAGTTGCGGACCACGCCACCAACATTGCAGAAGATGTCATCTTCTGGGTAAAAGGGGCGGATGTTCGCCATCAGGGTAGTCTCGAAGCAACCGCCGATGCAGCAGGCAAAGCCCACTAACGAATGCAGCTAAATAGACAAAGGGCAGACGCCGCATAGCGCCTGCCCTTTTGTTTTTTCCCGGTAGTTAGTTAATCGTGAGTGTAAAGGTTGTAGTTGCTACTGGAATCGTCGCCGAACTCGAATCCGTGCCGCTCAACGTCAGGGTATACGTCCCCTTGGGCGGATCAGAGTTAGCGGTGTTGCTGCTGCCACCGCAGCCAGTGAGCGCAAAGCCCACGGTTGCCAGTACGATGATTCCGGCCAACACCCGCAGTTTGCGCGAATATCGTCCCAGGAATCCCGCAAATAGCAGGCCCGCGAAGATTGCCGCGGCAGCCGTCTTGCCCTGCGTACCGGAAGATTTTTTATCCCCACCCGCAAGCCGAATTGCATGGTGCGTGCCTTTGACCACGTTGCCGGTCGCCAGGCAGTCATTTGCGCTGGTGTCGATCGTTAACGAGGCAGTGGCTGGTGCAGTTCCGGATACCGTCGCGTTGTTGACATCGAAGCAGGCATTGGCCAGGTTCGAACTTGTCGTGGTCAGATTGAACACGACTGTGCCGGTATAGCCGCCAGCAGGCGTAACGGTAATTGTGGAGCTACCCGTTCCGCCTTGGGCCACTGTGACGTTAGTCGCGGAAAGCGTGAAGGTGCCAGTTCCCGAACTGGAAGTCGGAACAGTAACAGTAGCCGTCCCGGTCGAGGTATCGTGCGTAGCATCTCCGGAATATGCCACCAGCAGGACGTGAGCACCGGCGGTTGCAAACGACGTCGTAAAGCTCGCCGTTCCATCCGAAAGTGTTTTTGTCCCGGCCGAAGCGCCGTCGAGCGTTAACGCGACGGTGCCGGTAGGAACAGTGCTTCCGCTCGAAGAACCTACTGCGATGGCATAAGTCACATTGGCGCCGATTGCTGGAGCGCTGTTCGAGGGCGTCACCGTAGTGGTCGTGCCAATGAGCGTAGAGGTGGATGCAGGCCACGCTCCGGCAAGATTCGTCAGGTCCGGCGTGCCAAGCCCCGTCGTCAGGTCGTAGCCCACACCCGCGGAATAGCCAACATCGCCGCTTGCGCAAAAGCCCGAGCCTGCAGTGCATTTGTTGTTACCAGTGGTGATGTCATGGAAAGCCGAGGAATACGTTGCGGCGTTCGCTGCCAGCGTATAAAGCGTAGGATTTATCAGTCCCGAACCGGAGGTGTAGTTCTGTTTCTGGTTGACCCGTGCCAACATGCCGGCAAAGATCGGCGTCGAGAAACTGGTTCCCCCGGCCGCAGTCAGAATACCCCCGCCATCGCGGAACCCGGCGGCACAGCTGCCGACCTGACCACTACTCCAAGCCGAAGTGTCGCTGGTGCAGTAAAGGTAGGGATCGTGATCGTTCGAGGCATCGAGCGAAATATCCGGCACATCGCGCTTCCCGTCTGACGGGATGCCGGGCACGCCCGCCTGCCAGGTTGGCTTTGAAAAGAGCGTGCTGACGCCGCCCCCGCTGGCCGACAAGCCTCCGCCGTCTGCATCGTCGTTCCACACCACCTCGGGTATGTACGACAGTGCGGACGTGATCACATCGGTTGAACCGTTCGATGACCAGTAGGTGCCGGTGTTGGACCCTTCATTGAATTCGGTGCCGCCCACCCCGGTGACATAGGGGCTGCTCGCAGGGTAGCTCACATTCAGAGCCTCCTGCTGGGCAACTGTGTCGGTGCTGCCGGTGACGGAGCAGGCCGTCGAACCCTCGTCCCCGCTGGCCGCCAGAAAGGACTGACCCTGCGCCGCCGCCTGCGACATGATCATTTCCAGGGTGTTTGCGTTGGTTTGACCAAGATCGAACTCGCATACCCCGTAGCTGAATGTGATGATCGGAGCAAGTGTATTGTCGACTGCGTACTGCGCCGAATCAAAAACAGAGAAGTTGCTATTGTTGCCGACATAGACGAACAGAATTTGTGCGCCCGGCGCCGTAGCTCCCGACCACTCGAGATCCAGGTCCGATTCGCTTTCATCTCCTGTAAAGACCGTCGAGGTACCCGAACCGGGAACTATGACTGTCGCCGGATCTTTCACCGTGAGTCCAGCCGCGCCCTGGAAGGCTTCGATATCGCTCATATCGACAGCCGACTGCCCGATAACGGCGATGGTTTGCCCCGTCCCGTCGATCCCTGCGTTGGTCAGCGGCTTTACGTCATAGATCGTCGCGATGTCCCCGGGAGCTATAAAAATGTTGCCGGTCGATCCGGAAGTAAACGCAGGCCGTACGCCCGTTTGGCCGCCGCGATTCGAAGGCAGACGCATCATGGGCCTGGGGCGAAAATCGTCCAAACCTCGCACACCCAACACCACACTTCCCAATGCCGCAGGCACACTCAACGCTGTCGATGGAGCGAAGTGCTTTTCCGCCTTCCCGCCGATGGTCAGGTTGAAGTAATGCATCTCCGTGGCAAAGGCTGCCTCCACCTGCCCCACCGATCCCGAAAAGCGAATCATGTCCTTCCCGCGAGAGATCGAGTCAACAGCAAATCCCTGCTGCTCCAGCCAGTTTTGTATCTTGGCTAGGTCCGAATCGGCCATGCCAAAGCGCACGGCGTATTGTTCCGGAGTCAACCACTGATGAAACAGCGGAGACGACGGATTCTGCTGCGCCGCAATAAGCGCGTCGAGGTCAGCCTGCTGCTTTTGCGTCCGGCTGAAAAAGAGGCTGATGCCCTGAAGTTTAGTTGCCGCTGCAAGCCGGCCAGTCTCATTCTTTGCCTGAGCCCAGGGAAGCTGAGATCCAGCTAGTCGCGTAAGCTGGGCGCTACTTACTTCGGCGGAAATGCGCGCTGTTTGCGGTGCCCCGGCGGCCTTCGCCTGGATGCCCCCGCTGGCCAGAATTGTCAGAACCAAACTGCAGAGGAAGAGGAAATGTTGCCGTATCGGAGAAGCAATATTTTTCATGACCATCCCTGAGATGTGGGGGAACTTTGTCGTCTCAGATGTATTCGTTCTGGGGAGCCGAAGTCTCTGCCCGCAGCAGGAATACACCGTACTCATCGAGCGCAGAGCAACGTCGAGCGAAAGCGCAATCCAGCGACAAACCTCAACGTTCGAGCCAGGGATGGAGCCAAGGGCAAGATTCGATCTGACGCGTTCCCCATATCGGAGATCTTGCGCGAAATACGATCGAAAAAGCCAACCGGGTAAATACCCAAATCTTGCGAAAGCGGCTTGCGGTCCCTGCATCCCGGGCAGAAGGATACGGAGCCGCACAGCCACCTGTTACGGAGTTAGACACGCAAAAGCAAAAGTTGTTGCGGCTCATCCGGAAAACTATTTGGCTCAGCGTTTCCGGGCGCGGGCGAGCCTCAGGCTACCCAGAAATCGAAGAGCTGGAGTCGAGGAAAGTAGATCCCCGTGCAGATTCGAATAGGCGTAGACGCCCCGTCAGACTCCGGGCATTTCAGGCCGCGGAGCACATGTGCATACGCTGCCAGCTGGCCGGCATGCCTTTCGCGATGCACGGTCAGGAACGCCTGTCGTTGCGTTGCATCAGCCAGCATTTCATCTGAACCGTGGCTGGTCTTGTAGTCGATGATCCACCACGCAGCCTCGCCCGCAGGAGTCGAATACGCAGGTGCAAAAAAAACTCGATCCGGACGCAGGCTCCACGTCTGCCCTCTTATAAGCCCCGTCCACCCAACTTCAGACATCGCCTCAGCATGCGGAGCCAGAATCCACGCTCCCGCCGGATCAAGCAGGCTCTGTTGCGCCACTGCGAGCGCTTCGCTGGCAACCTTCTGCGCCGTGCGGGAAGGAAGCCCATGACTGCGCAGGTCAGCAACGATTCGGGGCAGGGAACTCGCCAGAGCCAGCGAGGCTTCGTCCGGCCCCAGTTTCCTACGCAGACCGCTCAGTTCCTCCATCATCCCGTGCACCGCAGCGCCCAGAAGCCGCGAGTGCAGGCCGCCTTCGGTGCGTTCGAAAAGTGCCCGATCATTTCTTGGATCGTCCGTTTCATCACTCGTCTCAAGCGCAGCCGTCCGGGAGGCACCAGGATTTTGAAAGGCCGGAGCAGCATAGTTTGCCGGCAGCCGCTTCAACCGCGTCGGCCGCACCGGCGAGGGCATTTGCAGCAGATTTCCGCCCGGGACTGCCACCGAAGCCTCAGCCGCCAGGCTGTCCAGCACCCGGTAATCCGCGTCCTCCAACAGTTCACTCTCTATGCGTCGCAACCACTCATCAAACCGCGCACGCACCGTGTCTTCAAACGCAGGCCACGCAGTAGCCAATAAGCCAGTCGGCGAGCAAAGTGTGCGTTCTGTCGACCCGCCATCCGACATCTTCTCGCGAAATCTCGGCCGCGCAAAGAGATGCAGCTCTTCCCTGGCGCGGGTAGCCGCCACATACAGCACACGACGCAGTTCGTGCGAGGTCCTGGCCTTCTTGACGCTCTCGACCCATTTTCTTGCGGCACTAGCCTCGGCGCCCTTCGTCTGGATTGGCGCTATGAGGAACTCCGTGAGCTCTTCACCCGCTTCCGAATCAGCCAAACCTCGCTCGAGCCAGCTCATCAGGTTTTGATCCTGCGTCTGCGCCTTTGCCTCCAGATCGGGAACAATCACCACCTCGAACTCCAGCCCTTTCGACTTATGAATAGTCATCAACTGCACACCAAAATCACTGCTCGCCGCAGGGTCAGGTAATGCATACAGCTCTTCCAGTGCTGTCGCCAGGCCAGGTCCTGTGAGGTCAAGTTCACCCTCAGGCAATTGATCGAGGCAGGCCCACAGGACGCGTAAATTCTCGCGCTGCTCCGCGTCCACCGTGTCATCACCGCCGAGCGCCTTCCATACAGATTCAACCCATGAGCCAAGCGCCGATCCAGCCGCCTCTGCACGCGTTTCGATCGCAGTGCGCAACACCTTTCCAACCCGTGCAGCCGCGTCGTGCATTCGCGCATCCAACCGTCCCTCTGCCAACAGAACAGGCAGCCTCGCCTCCAGCAATTTCGGAACCGGTGTAGCGCAAATCTCGTCGTCATCAGCCGAAGCAATCAAGTGCAATTCAGCCAGCGAAAGCCCGCACCACGGCGCGCGCAACACGCCCAGCCATGCCGTTCGGTCGGTGGGGTTCACCAGCGCGCGAACGAGCGAAAGCGCATCCAGAACCTCGGGCCGCTCATCGAGACTTACCAGGTCTATTGATCGGAAACGGATACCAGCCTTCTTTAGCGCCTCCGCAACCGGAATCAGCGACTTTCTCGTCCGCCCCAGCACCGCGATCCGATACTTGTCCGCCTTTGCCACATGCGAAGCCGTCTTCTCCCGTACCACCTCGGCAGCCGCCAGCTTGTCACGGATCAGCTCGACCATCTCGTCGAGCTGTTCGGTCCGCGTTCGCTCTGGCGTTCCAGGGGAATCAACGTCCGCCGCCATGAGTGAAGAATTCGCGGGTTCCCCGGAGCGAGTAAACGCAAGATGCAACTCCGTCTTCGCAAGCGACGGCGAAATTCGCGCCGCCTCCGCCGCAGCGAAAGCAACACCTCTACCGTTTTCCTCGCGCGTTGCAAACACTCTGTCAAAATGGCAGTTTAGATCTTCGACCAGGCTTGGCACGGTCCGAAAGTTAGCCCTGAGTGGCACAAACTCAAGTTCAAGGGAACTCTCATCCGGATCGGATGGTGTTTCCAGCCCGCGCGACTTGACGCGCTCAAACAGTTCCACCTCCGCCTCGCGAAAGCCGTAGATTGACTGCATCGGATCACCGACGCAAAAGATGGTTCGGTCTTTCCGGTCCGGCCACGCCGCAATCAAGCGCGAAAGCAGTTGGTGCTGGTTTCGGCTCGTGTCCTGAAACTCATCAATCAGCAAGTGGCGAATGCCGTCAGCCTGCGCAATTGCGAAGTCGGAAGGGAAGCCGTTTTCCGGCGTGAGAATATCCAAAGCGATCTGCGTCACCTGCGTGAAATCAACCGATCCAGTCTCGGCAAACACTGTCTGTAACTGCCCCGCAGCCTCGCGTAAAACTGCAAAGCAATGTCGAACCAGGTCCCACTCTTCGTCCGTATAACGTGTGGGTATCGGCTCGAGGAAGGCTGCCAGCGCAGCCTGCAGTCCCTCGGCCTTGTCCAAATCCTGAACGAGTTCTCCGAATCGTGCCTTCGCTGCCCGCCCCTCTTCTGTTGCTGGAAATCCATGGTGGACATTCAAGCCCCTGACAGTGCGCCAGCGGCCTTCTGTCATCAGAAACCTGGCCAACTCGTGATGGGCATCAGCAGCATCCTCGAGCAGCGCAGTCTCTTCCATCTCTGCTGTGACAATGAGCGATGCAGGGAAGTCCGCTCGTTCTGCCAGTCCCGTACGGGTAAACTTCCCCCCGTTGCAACAGGAAAACCGCGCAAGTTCGTGAGCCCGTTCCCGGCTTCCCGGTAATCCATCCAGCAATTCAATAATGCGTTCCAATCGCGCTCTCGCTGCCCGGCAGAATGGGGCCTCGAGTAGCTTGCGCAGCGCATTCCAATCCGCATCCCGCGCAAAGACAAACTCCTGGTGCCATCGGTTGCGCACCCTGAGCATCTCGACGATCAGCTCTTCAACATCTTTCCAATTGTTGTCGCGCCACAACAGCAATTCTTCGACCGAGCGCCGCGTGGGCGAATCCCCCTCATCAAGCTTCTTAAGAGTACGCGTCGCCGCGCGTCGATAAAATTCCCCCGCGTTTTCTACCGGATCAAGCCGGCCGCCCAGCCCCGACAATAACCCCCAACTCAGCGGACTCTGTAAAGCCAGCCCACGGCTGAATGCATCGATCGTCGTAATGCGAAGTTGATTCGGTTGATCGAGTATCTGCCATCCCAATTGCTTCGAATGATCAAGCGCCCTCCGCGCCAGCGCCGCGAGGCTCTCAGGGTTCGCCTCTTCCGCAGAAGATTCCGAAGCCAGTTCCGCCTTCTCCAACTCCATTAGAATGCGATGGCGCATCTCCGCTGCAGCCGCATTGGTAAAGGTGATGGCGACGATTTCGTCTGGCTTCTCCGCCTGCCCCAGCAACCGCAGAAAGCGCTGCGTCAGCAGTTGTGTTTTACCCGAACCCGCCGGAGCCTGCACCAGAAACGACTGCGCAGGATTGAGCGCCCGGCTGCGCTCAGCCCGATCGGGAGCTACCACAGGAGACTTCGTCTCACGCATCGCCACCCCCATCGCCATCCGTTTCGTTGCCCACTTTCGCGGCCACAAAATCAAGGGGTTGATTCTCGTAAACCCGGCAGACAGCATGTAGATGGCACTTATCGCACGTCCTCGCTCCGTCTTTTGGGTCGACCTCCGCTTTGCCCGAAAAAAACGCGTTTCCCAGCCGTTCGATGATGGTGCGCCATTCCTCCAGCTGCTGCTCAGTGAGAGGCTTCTTTACCAGGCTGCTTTGCCCACTCAGCCCAGCATGCAGTGAAGTCGTAGCATTCCGCACGCGCCCTGAGAACGCCATCTCCCCCGGCCGCACGCTGGCGAAGACAAGGCCCTCCAGCGGCTCGTCTTTCGCGTCCATCGCGATGGACGCGTACAGAGGCAGTTGCACATCCTCCGGACGATCACCAGCCCACGCCCCCGGACCCACATTACCGCTCTTGTAATCAATCACCAGCAGCGAGCCATCTTCCAGCGTGTCTATGCGGTCAAGGCGCAAGGTGAGTTCAAGCCCGGCAATTCTGACATTGCTTCTGACCTCCGTTCCAGCCACTCGAAACGGCAGCCGCGTTCGCTCATACTCAAGCCATTCAGAAACCAACTCCGTCAGCCTCTGAGCTTCGAGCTCAAGCAAACGAGCGGGAAACCGATCGGGAAGAGAACCGCGGCGACTGGAGTCAAAGCTCTCCGCCATCACAACGTGGACAATTCGCCGGACAAACTCCTTAAGATCGGCTACTCCATTCAATTCATCCAGCGAAGAGAGCCCACCAGCTCCTCGCCCGCCCCACACGCGATGCAGGACCGAATGGAGCAGCTGCCCCCTCTGCTTCGCATTCAATCCAGCCTCGGCTGCCTGCCAATCCTCGGCACCTAGTCGCGTCGTGGCAAATGCTTGAAAGGGGCAAAGCGATTGACTCGTAAGCGTTCCGGCACCGCCGCCGATCACCTGATGAGGAAAGCGAATCCGGCTCGCGTCTTCAAAGACCTCGGTCAGCGGAATCTTCAACGCCGCCGAGCCCGTCGCCATCAACTCCGCAGGAACATCGGTCGCGGATCCCAGGTATTGCGCAGCCAGCCTCGACGGCCTCGCTTCCGCCTCATCCGAGTGGAGCGCATAGCTGAAGACCACCTCGTCCGCCGAAGCCAGCAAACGAATAGTAGCCTCCTGCATCAATTTCCAATCGGCCAGAGGACTCGAATGCGGCATCCCGGCATCACGTTGCAGCCCAATAGGCAACAATGGATGCGGTTGCCCGCGTCCCGGCCAGTTCTCTTCATCTACGCCAAGAAACCACAGGCCGTCCGCAAGCTGCCCAGCCGACTCCAGCGGTTCAGTTATCTGAATTGCAGCATCTCTCGACTCCGCAGCAAAGATCGTCCCCGAGACAGCAGAATAGACCGTCGAAACAAACTCGCCCCACTCCATCTGCGAGCCGTCAAAGCCCAGCGACCCACAATTCTCCAGTACCGACTCCCAGCGCTGCCGCGCCTGAAAGGCAACACTTCCCAGCGGACGAAATCCCGGCCATCCAGTAATCTCAAGCAGATTCGCAGCCAACAATACCCAATCCAGCGGGCTCTGCCGCTTCGGCGCTCGCTCTAGCGCATCTCGCGCGGCCGTCATCCGCCCCGCCCATCCCGCAGGCGGTGCAAACTCCCGCCGCACCGGCGAAACAAAGTCTTCCAAAGCCCACTCAGGACGTTCCTGCCCTCGCCGCCGTACCGTCCGCATGGCCTCGGCCACCTCCAACTCTTCCTCAGGAGAGTTGGAGCAAAAACCACTGCTGAGCAGCCAATCCACTTCGGGCTCAGCGAGACGTTCGCTCAGCCAGCGCAAGATCAGAATTGCCCCCCGCGCGACGCCCACCTGACCGAGACGCACACCGAGCGAAAACTCAAAATCCAGCCCGGGCTCGCCCGTCCCCAGAGCCACCATAAGCGCTCGTTCCAGTTCGCCGCGGCGTTTCTGCAGCTCTGTAGTCACCACCATCAACCGGGCCTCTGGATTAACGGCGATCTTTCCCCGCAGCCACGCCACACACGCCTTCAACTCCTCAGCGGCATCACGAGCGGCGAAAAACTGCTTGGCGTTTGGGATCATCTCCGCGTCGTCCGGCTTCCATGGACCCCACGCGTGCAGGATCTTTTCCTGCGTCTCAGTAATACGGTCGAAGCCGATCAGCAGCAGTGGTGTCCGATCCGCCTTCAAATCGCTCGATTGAAGCTGCCCCGTCTCGGCCCGTAGCCAATCCGCCAGTTGTAATCCGATACGGCCAGCGCTTATCAGCCCTTCGCGGCCGCATCGTGCCTCAAACTCCGCCAGCCATTCGCTGAACGCAACACTGTCGCCAGTCCAGCCAAGCCGCGCCGCCTGCGTCAGTGCATTCGGAGAATGGCTGCAAAGCAGCCTATATGCCTGCTGTGCCGCCGCTGCCAACTCATCGTAATGATGCAGGTCTCTCCCAATTCGGCTGTTTCGAATGACCCTTGACCACAGCGCCTGCTCCTGTAGCGGATTTAGCAACATCATCCCGGAGTGATTGCGTTCCAGCCAGCGCTCGCGAACCCAGCTTTCCCAGGTAAGAATCGCGGGTGTTGCCCAGGCCGTGTGTCCCTCCGCCCTTCGCGCCCCGTGGAACGCCGCGGCAACAGATCGCGCCACGCGCTCCGTCGCAGCCAAAACCGCGCCGCTAGCCGCCAGCCACTCATCGACCCGCTTTGCCCGTACTCGTTCCTGCTCGCCCATTCGTTCCTAATCTTAAGTTGCCCGGTCTACCGCGTGCTCCAGGACAAGGCATTCCCTCTGGAAAACCGATACCTCAATGACTCTACTTCGAATGCCGGTTGTAAACTGAACTGTGAATCGCCCTTCATATCTACTGCTTGCGCTCGGCCTCTCGCTGGCCGTCGCTTCTAGCTGTCACGGGAATACCGGCGGCGATTCCGCAACTGCCGCACCGCAGCCGTTCAGGACCTATCCCCTCCGCGGCAAAGTGGTTTCCACCAACCCCACCAAAGGCGAAGTCACCATCGATCATCAGGCCATCCCTGGCTTCATGGACGCAATGACCATGCCTTACAAGCTGCGCGACACCCGAGTCATCGGCGAACTCCACCCCGGCGACCTGCTCACCGCCGACCTGCTCGTCTCCCAAACCCCGGACGCGGCGGTTTTTCTGGATCACATCGTCATCACAGGCCAGGCAAAAGCTGACTACCGTCCCTCCGTCCAGTTCCACGTCCCCCAGCCTGGCGACACCGTTCCCGACTTTCACCTGGTGAATCAGGACGGCCATCCCATCCATCTCGCGCAGTTTCACGGCAAGGCTCTGCTGCTGACCTTCATCTACACGCGCTGCCCTCTTCCGGATTTCTGCCCCCGCGTCACCCACAATTTCGCCGTGCTCGAAAAGTCTCTGGCCAACTACCCCGATCTCTACGCCAAAACCCACCTGCTATGCGCCAGCTTCGACCCAGCAGGCGATACGCCTGAACGCCTCAAGAGCTATGGCGAGACTTACATGGGCTCCGCCGCACCCAAAGCCTTCACCCATTGGGACTTCGCCGTTCCCAGCAAGACCGTACTGCCCCCCATGGCGCAGTTCTTCGACGTAGGCATCACCAACGAGGCAGACAGCACCATCACCCACACCCTTTCAACCACGCTCATCGGCCCCGATGGCAAAGTCATCCGCTTCTACCCCGGCAACGAATGGACCCCCGAAGAGCTACTATCAGATCTCACCAAGCTCTATCCCAGAACGTAGGTGCCGAAGTGATCGTGATTGTGATGGGTGTAAGCGGATCGGGTAAGTCATATCTTGCCAGCAAGCTCGCCGAAGCCACAGGCTGGTCTTTCGCCGAAGGCGACGACTACCACTCTGAATCCAACAAAGCGCTCATGGCCGCAGGCATTCCCCTCACCGACGCCGAACGCATTCCGTGGCTCGACGCCCTGCACGAGGTCCTTCTACGCTGGCAGCAGGAGCCTCGCTCAGGAATTCTCGCCTGCTCCGCCCTCAAAGCCGCCTACCGCGAGCGGCTGACGGCAAACCTTGCGGATGTCCGATTCGTTTGGCTCGACCCCCCGCGCAGGGTTCTCGAAGAACGTATGCGAAGTCGTCCCGGCCACTTCATGCCGCCAGCACTGCTTGACAGTCAGCTTGCCACACTTGAGAACCCGACCGGTCAGGCCCCCACCCTACGACTCGACGGCTCCGAGCCGATCGACCAGGCCATCCAGACCATCCTCGAATGGCTGGACTCCACCGATCCAGCCAACGACTGAATCCCAACCCCATCCTCGCTCATCCCTTCCAGTAGACTCAGAGATAGTCGTTTTTAGAATGAGGTCACGCCAACATGGCGAAAGTCACAATCGTTTTCGCGGTCGTATTCATCGCGCTGGGAATCATCGGCTTCGTCACGACCGGTAGTCAGCATCCCACTGCGTTGATCCCTGCCGTGCTCGGCCTCCTTCTGGGCATCTTCGGAGCGCTCTCGCTCTCAGCCGATAGTGGCCGCCGCAAGCTCTTCATGCACATCAATGTAACGTTGGGGCTGCTCGGCTTTATCGGTACAGTCGGCGGACTCGTCGAGTGGTTCCACATGGTTGGCGGCGCAGTGGTCAAGAATCCTCCCGCAACAGAATCCAAAGCAGCCATGGCATTCCTTTGCCTGGTCTATATCATTCTCTGCGTCCGCTCCTTCATAGCGGCTCGCAGAGCAAGGTTGGTCTAACCAATGCCAAACATGCGTGGTGGCGGAATGGCAATGCATGCGGAACGCGGCGGACGCGGCGCCTCCAAAGGCAGTGACGCGCCCAAAAAGAAAGTCAATTTCCGCAAGCTCTGGCCCACCATCTGGACGCTGGTCAAGCCGCGCCGCGGCCTCCTGGCTCTCGGCTTCGCCCTCGTTGCTATCAAGACCGTCTCCGGACTCACGCTGCCCTATATCAGCAAATTTCTGCTGGATAATGTACTTGCCTCCGCCCACCCAGAGCCGAAGAAGCTCCCTCAGCTCATCGCCATTGTCATCGGCGCTACGCTCGTGTCCGCCTTGACTTCCTACAGTCTCACGCAATTGCTTTCCAAAGA
>Ga0206896_1124_pt1 | contig 16903 bp, 8 predicted proteins | sample Alteio_BWOrgHeat_52_FD_152969 | JGI IMG/M metagenome (GOLD analysis project Ga0206896, IMG submission 152969) | Enriched cells from forest soil in Barre Woods Harvard Forest LTER site, Petersham, Massachusetts, United States -... | ecosystem: Environmental > Terrestrial > Soil > Temperate forest > O... | reverse complement strand
TCCAGCACGGTCACTTCCGTTAGCAGTGCGTCCGGCTCCAGGACGGTCGTTTCCGTCAATGGCGCGACGGTATTCCAAGCCCCGCAATTGGAGGCTTCATCGAGCGTTTCGAAAACCGAGGCCATAGCCGCGACCACCCAGCTGCTCGAAATCGAAAACACCATGGGCCCGGTCCGGGTGATCGGCACTGAAAGTGGCGCGACCGAATGGACCTGGAAAATCACCGCGCACGCCGAGACCGAGGAGCGCGCCCGCCAGGCGGTCGCCGAGGCCGTCTGCCGCGTTGAAGTGGTCGGCCACCGTCTTCGCCTGGTGGTGACTCTGCCCGAAGCGCGGAACGTGCGCCGGGATTATGACGATGGCGCCGGCAATTCCATGCACGTCTCCATGCCGGAGGTGCAATTCGAGTCGGAATTAATCGTTCATGCGCCCATCGCCGCCTCGGTGGTAACGACCAACCATTACGCGGCCACGGAGATTTCGGGTTTGACGGGCAACGCCGATGCCACCGGGCAAAGCGGGCCCGTGGACATCCGCAATGTCCGCGGCACGGTCAAGGCGACAACTTCGTATGCCAACCTGAAAGTCGTCAACACGGGCGCGGCGACCCTCAAGAATCAGAGTGGCCCCATTGACGCCACCGACGTCCACGGCGGCCTGAATGCCGAAACCAGTTACGCGGCATTGACGGCCGTCAACGTGGACGGCGCCGTGCGCCTTCGCGACAACAGCGGTTCGGTGCACGTCACCAACGCCGGCGCGGCCGACGTTCAGACTTCTTACGCCGATTTGCGCGTGGCGGACATTCGCGGAGACGTTGATCTGGCCGATAATAGCGGGCGCATAGATGGCCGCGGCATCACGGGCTCGGTCAACGCGCGCACGTCGTATGCGAACCTGGATATTTCCGCGGCGGGATCGAAGATTGTCTGCATCAATCAAAGTGGCCCCATCGCGGTGCAGGCGACGGGCAAGCTGGCGACGCTCGAGGCCACGACCAGTTACGCCGGGCTCGAAGTGCGTCTGCCCGCCAAATTGCAGCCGGCCGTCACCGCCCACACCAGTTACGCGGAGGTGGAGTCGGATTTCCCGGTGCTGCTGAAGCCCAAGGGGCAGGACCCCTTCGCCGATACCGCGCCCGGCACGCCGCGCATATCCTTGCAAAATCAAAGCGGCGGAATTCGCATTCTCGGGGAATAAGGCAATGAGTTCGGAAGGGAACGCGGGAGGAATCTCAGATTTCCAAAAAATTGCGGTGCAATTTGGTTAGTTGCTGGCGGCGGGGGCGGCGGAATTGGCCGGGGGTGCGCCGCGCGCGCCCCGCCCGCCGGCGCGACCGGCGTTAACCGCCGGGGCTTCGGTGGGGAGCTGGTCTTTGCAGAGTTCGAGAACTTCGATCATATTCAACGAATTTTGATTGGCATTGTTGGTCACCAGGTTGGTGCCGCCGTTCAACGACGCCGGCTCCATCAAGGAACGCATGACCGACGGCCCGTCGAGCAGTTGAAAATTGCCGAGGTTGCTGCGGGTATTGAGCACGCCGATGGCGCGCTGCGCATAAGCCGGATTTTTCGTGATGTAATAGGCATAGCCCGCGAGGCGGCCGCCGCCGGCGTATTGTCCGTTGGCGCCTTCGATGCCGGTAATCTTATCCTGCGCAATGAGGGCGGCGGGCGCATTGCCCCCGGAGAGGCGGCAGTATTGCAGCCAGATTTTCTTCCATGTTTCATTATCCGTCATGTTGTTGAATTCGAACATGACTTCGGGCCCGCCCATGTTGTTGACGAGATTGTAGCCGCCTTTGATGTCCTGGCGCGGAACCAGTTTGCCGGTCTCCGGATAGAAGCCCCAGAGCAAATCCGGACTGGTCATAAACCAGTTGGACATCGCGGCGATGGACGCGATGCTGGTTTCAATTTTATCGCGGTACTTGGGGTCGCCGGTGCGTTCCCACTCGGTCATCCAGTTGCCGACGAACGCAAACCAATCGGGGCCACCGCGGACGCGGGCGGGGAATTGGGCATCGGCCTCGGTGGGCGGATCCACTTTGCGCATGGGGTCAATGCGGGTGATGCTTTGGTCGGCCTGGAGCATTTCGTGCATGGTGTCGCCCGTGCGCTCGTCGGTGGTCAGGTAATAATAGAAGCGGCGATACGGGGCCATGGCGATGCGGGCTTCCTTGGCGCCATCGCCCCAGGGATTCACGTTGTGGCGCGAGCCGAGGCCGGCGAGCGGGCCGAAATGATAGGTGTCCACTTCGCCGGTCTGGCGGGACATCGCTTCGGCGAGGCGGAAAATATCCGCGCGGCCGGTGCGGAGAAAGCTGTACCACAGGAGCATGTCGGTGCCCTGCTCGTCATTGTCCCAGGCAAAACCGCCCACGTCATAGCGCCAAGTGTGGCGGACGCCGTCATAGGAGTGCATGACGTTGCCGAAGTCCCAAAATCCGTACCAATTATATTGGTCCACGCATTTTTCGTAAAAGGCGATGGTCGTGTCGAGCTGGTCTTCGACCGCGGCTTTAAACGGCGTCGAGCGATCCTGAATACTCCAGATGCCGAAGGCCTGCTGGTCGTGCAAGTATTGGGGCGAGCAAACGAGCAGGGGCGGTTGCGCGGCGGTGACCACATCCTGCGACAGTTCCTCCTTGGTCGGCATGCCGGCAGTGGGGAAGAGCGTCAGCGTATGGGTGCGGGCGATGCCGTAGGGCGTGGCCAACGGAATTTCGACATCCTCGTAAGATTCATTGAGGCCGTGCGCGACGGTGTCGTAGTGGCGCAAATCCATCGGCTGGGCATCCGGCGACCACATCCAGACGCGCACTTCGGCCGCGTCGGCCTTGGCGTGGCGGACTTCCAGGCTCACCGGATAAGTTTGCCAGAAATCCTTCAAGGAAACGCCGAGGCCGCCGGAAGTGTCGCCGGCGAAGACGAGGCCATTGGCGCGTTTGCCGGAACCGGCCGGGAGCCAGGAACTATTGTCATTGGTGCGTTTGTCCACGGTGAAGCCCTGGGCGTTGGGTTGCTGAAGGCGGAAATCGTCCCACGAGGCCCAGGTGTCGAGGAGGCGGGCGGAGGCCGCGGGCAGTTGATCGCGGTTTGGGATGGGCAGGCCGTTAACCTGGCTCGCAAAGACGTCGCCAGTGATACCGGGGGCGGTAAAACGGGCATTGTAACCGGTGAGCGGAATGACCGGCTCGGCCCACAGACCGTCGCCCTCACCGGCAAAACGAATGTGGCGGTTTTGAATTTCCTCGCGCATGGGGACGGAGAAGATCACGCCGAGACCGTGGATGAAATCCTTGTTCTGGTCGCCGTCGAAGAAGAAGGTATGCACCATGCGGATGGGTTCGCGCCCGGCGTAAAAATAGAGGCGGACGACGAAGGGCAGCCACTCGCGGGTGTCGGTGGTGGATTTGTGCATGCCTTCAATTTTCACCACCGCGCGGACCGGCCCCGATTGCTCGACGGTCACCTTTTTGACGTTGCTGAGGTATTTTTCGATGGGAATGTTTTCACCGACGTCGGTGGTGGGCGTATGCTGGTCGAGACATTCGAGTTGCGCATTGGCGGCGACTTGATGGCCGTCCATGGCGATGAACTCAAAAAGGTTGGGGCCCTGTTTGGCGATGCGGCATTGGAGGCCGCCGGTATCAATGTCAAAGGCGGTGGAATATTCCGTAACCTTCACAGACGGCCCGGTGGCCGCAGGTGCCGGAGGAGAGCCGAGGGCGAGTTTGAGCGGGCCAACCGTTTCCGCCCGGCCAATGGCGGCGAAGCCGCACCACTTGATGGAACCATCCGGCCAGTAGGCCAGGGGCCAGGATTGCAGGCGAATGGGGGAGCCGTCCGCCGCCGTAAGGGAAAAAAGCTGAGTTTTGGAAACCGCGCCTTTGGGAAAGGGTATCCCCCAGCTGATGCCCGTGGGAACGGGCGGCGGCGTGCCGTCAAGCCAGTTGACGGCGACGGGGTCGGCGGGGTCGGCGCGGGAGACGGAAAGGGAGGCGAGGGCCAGGAAAAGAGCGGGGAGGAGGGGCTTCATGGGAACTGATGGAAGGTAGGAGGTAGAATCTCGGAGACAGGAGGGGGCGGGGAATTGATAATTGATAATTGAAAATTAAGAAAAACGGAGAAGCTGGAATTTTGGGGTCAGTGCTCTAGTTTTTAGTTTCTAGTTGGGGGCGGCGATGGGAGGATTGGCCAAATCGCGGTGCAATTTGGGGTCGGTTTGCTGCATTATCCATTTTCCATTATCAATTACCTGCTGCGCCGCGTCCCCCGCGGCCACCGCGGCCGGCGGCGGGAATGGCGGGCACTTCGGTCGGCAACTGGTCCTTGCAAAATTCGAGAATTTCGATGATTTGCAGGCCGGTTTGCGCGGCGTTGTTGGTGGACATAGTCGCGGCTTCGCTGACGGGTTTCAGGGAATTAGGGCCGTCAATGATTTGCGGCGCGGCGGAACTGCCGCCGCCGAACATGCCGGCAATCGCCTTTTGGGCGAACGCGGGATCTTTCGTGTGGGCATAAGCGTAAGCCGCGAGGCGCGGGCCGCTTTGGCCGGTGACGACCAGGCTGGCATCCGCGCCTTCCGTGCCGGTCGCGCGGTCGGCAGTCAAAATGCCCGCCGAGGCTTGACCGATGCGGCAATACTGCAGCCACGCGGTCGCGAAATCTTTGCGGCCGAGCAGTGGTACGAGTTCGAACATCACTTCCCCGCCGCCTTGAATCGTGGCCAGATTATAACTCACCGGCACCGGTGTGCCGACGATGGGATCGCGAATGGGGAACAGTTTGCCGGTGGCGGGCTCGTAGCCGACCGTCTGGCTGCCGCCGCCTTTGAGCGCGCCGATGCCGCCGCCGGGCAGGTCCGGATTGAGTCCGTTCAACTGGCCGGATTCGAGCCAATAGGGCATGGCGACGATGGAATCCACGCCGGCGAGAATGCGGTCGCGCCATTGGATGTCGCCGGTGCGTTCCCATTCGGTCATCCAATCGCCGGCCAATGCAAACCAGTCCGGGCCAATGCGAATGCGGGCGTCAAAGTGGGGCTCGCCGGGAATCTGGGGCTCGGCTTCGCGCATGGGGTCGTAGCGGACGGCCGCGAGGTCGGCGCGGGCGAGGTCGTGCATGATGTCGCCGGTGCGCTCATCGGTGGTAAGGTAATAGAACACGCGCCAATGGGCGGCCTGGCTGATGCGGGCTTCCTTGGCGCCGTCGCCCCATTTAATCACATTGTGGCGGGTGCCGAGTCCGTCCATCGGGCCGAGGTGGTAGACGTCCGTTTCGCTGGTGTTGCGGGCGTGGGCTTCGGCGAGGCGGAACAAATCCGCGCGGCCGGTGCGCAGGAAACTGTACCAGAGCCAGAGCGGCGCGCCCAACTCGGTGTTGTCCCAGGCATGGCCACCCCAGTCGTAATTCCAGACGTGGCGGGGCGCGGAATAGGAGTGCATCACGTCGCCGAATTGCCAAAAGCCGTACCAGTCGCGGTCGTCCACCTGCTTTTCGTAATAGGCCAAAACGGAGTCGAGGCCATCTTCCACGGTCTTCATAAAGGGCGTGGAGCGATCGGGCAGGCTCCAGACGCCGAACACGCCGGTGGAGTGAATATACTCCGGCGAGGCGGCGATCAGGGGAAGCTCCGCACCGGATTTCGCGAGGGCGGCGAATTCCGGGTGGGCGGGAATGTCGGCGGTGGGATAAAGCGTGAGTTCGCTGGTGCGGGCGACGCCATAAGCGGTACTCAGTCCGGGTTGCACGTCTTCATAAGAGGCGTTCAAACCGTGGGCGCGGATGTCGTAATGCCGCATGTCCATTTCCGGGGCGTCGGGCGACCAGAGCCAGGCGATGAGGGTCGCGGCGGCGCTGCTGGCGTGGTCCACTTCGAGTCCACTGGGAAACGACTGCCAGAAATTTTTGACGCTGATGCCGAGCCCGCCGCCGAGCCCGCCGACAAAGGCGAGGCCGGTGGCGCGCTTGCCCGCGGCGGAAAAGAGCCACGTGCTTTTCGGATTCGTGCGTTTGACAATCGTAAAACCATCTGGATTCGGCTGGCTGAGTTTGAAATCATCCCACACCGCATTTTGCTCCAGGACGCTGTCGTCGGGCTGGCGGGCATTGGGGGTGGCCTCGCCCGCTTCCTGCGCGGCATTGCCTCCGCCGGGTTGGAGGGGTTCGTTCCAGAGTCCATCGCCCTCGCCGGAGAAGGCGACGTGGCGGTTGGCGGGGAGGTCATTCATCGGCACGGCGAATTCAAGGCCGAGCCCGCGGACGAAATCCTTTTCCTGGTCGCCATCGAAGACAATGGTGTGGACGACCCGCACGGCCGTCTCACCGGTATAGAAATACAGGCGCACGGTGAAGGGCAGCCATTCGCGTCCGCTGGTGGCGCCCTTGTGCATGCCCTCGATTTTTACCACCGCCCGAACGGGGCCGGATTGCTCGAGGGTGACTTTCTTGATCGAGCTGAGAAATTTTTCGCGCGGCGGCGGCGAATCCTCGGGGTTAGTCTCGGGACCCTTTTGCAAAATGCAGACGAGCTGCCCGTCCTTGGCCACCGTCGCGCCGTTGACGGCCATCCAGTTGATCAGGGAATCGCCGGTCTTATTGATGACGCAAGTGAGCGGGCCGGTGGCTATCTGAATATAGCTGGAGGCGTCAGTGGCTTTGACCTGGCCGGCAGGCGTGGCCGCGGACCCAATCGGCGAAAGTTTGAGATCGCCGGACATGCCGGGGGTGGAAGTCGTCGCAAACCCCATGAACTTGATCGAGCCATCCGGCCAGTAGGCCAGCGGCCAGGATTGCAACGGCATCGGGCCGGTGGCGGCGGTCAGGGAAAAGGTTTGGTCCTTCTTAATGTCGCCCTGCGCGAAAGGCACGCCCCAGGAAATGCCGGCCGGCGTGGCCGGGGAACTGCCGTCGAGCCAGTGAAGGGTGACGTCAGCGGAGCGGAGCGTGGCGGCGGGCGCGGGGCGGAGCCCCGAAAAGCCGAGCACGAGCGAAGACAGGACCAGACAACGAAAGGGGGATTTCATGGTGCAGGGAGGTAGGGGAGGGAAAGTGTGAAGGGGGAAGAGTGAAGAGTGAAGCTAGAAGTGGCGGGGGAGGGCGAAGAGCGTAGGGCGATGTGTGAAGGGTGCCGACCGGAACATTGAACATTGAACATTGAACATTGAAGGCGGAATTCAGGGTAGGGTGGTGGCTGTAATTGGCCGTAATTGGCTGGAAATGGTGGGGCGGCAATTGAAAATTGAGAATGGGGGATGTGGAGGCACGTCAGGGGGGGATAGGGTTTTGTCTGGAGGTGTCTGGACTAGGCGCGACTAGTCTGGATGAAGCGCGTCAGGGGGAGGGGCGGAATTCTCGCGCAAAGACGCAATGGCGCGAAGAAGGAGGGCAAATTTTTTGTTTTGGCTTAATTTGGCTTAAATTACCTTATTTTGGAGTGGGTGCCCGGTTCTTTTGACGGAATTTACACAATTACAAAAATTTTTGGGCTCTGGTTTCGGAATGCCAACTTCCAGCTTCCGGCTTCCAGATTCTGAATTGCCGCCATTATAGCACATCCGGGGCGAAATGTTTTTGATGCGTTGGCTGCGTTGGATAGGTTTGATGCGTTTGATGGGTTGGTTGCGTTGGATAGGTTGGAGCGCCAAAGGCGACAGAGGTATTGAGGCGAGGGATGGGTTGGGCTCGGGGGCAAAGGAGGTAGGAGGTAGAAGGTGAATCTCGGAAACAAGAGTCAGGAGACAGGAGCGCGGCGGGGGGTGCCGGGCGATTCATTGCTCGTGGTGGAATGGGCGATTTCAGGTTGATCCAGAGATGTGCCGAAATGCCTGCAACGATGGTCGAAAGGTGCAACCTGACCCCGTCCCGGCCCTGTTTTGCAGCCCTGGCGCCAGCCGGCCTCTCGAGATCAAACGGTGTGCAAAATCCTACGCTTTAGAGAGTTTCCGTCCATTCCCTTCGGGATTCTCAAGGTAGTTTTAGAGGTGGCATCAAATGTAACTGCAAATACTGCCAAAACTCCACGATTGACGCGAAGATTACGATAAACAGGAAAATAGGGAGCCAGTTCACGGTAATTGCCGATTCTTTGCGTAAGAAATTTATATAGGTCTCGATCTGGAAGAATAAGTACTCCCCCAGCAAGATGCCCATCAATTATTCCCATGCAAATTTTATTTAGAGCACGGTGCGAACTGGATATATTATCCCAGCCACTATTCGCTCCTGTATTTATGCAAAGGCGATAAGCCAACGACATTTTCGCCTGATAGGCTTGCCATGCCGACTTGTTCAAAATGCTTTCATGAATTAAAGGATTACGGAGGATATAAGGACAAGATGAATCCAGCAGGAATAAGCCTAACGGATGTATGGAAAGATATTCCTCCTGTTAGACATAAGAAATTTAAACGACGGGAAGAGGCAAATGAGTTATCTATTAAATTAATGGATCGAATCATCACTATGTCATCTCGACCCGGTGATGTCGTGCTAGATCCATTTGGCGGGTCTGGTACTACCTACGCAGTTGCTGAAATTTTGGGGCGTAACTGGATCGGAATGGAGCTAGGTCCAGTGGACAAAATTGTTGAAAGGTTAACTTCAAGCAATCTTGATGTTGAGGGGGGCTTTTTGACGGAACATAGAAAGAAAATGAACGTTCTATTTCCGAACGGAGTATCGAACGAGCGTATTCGAAGAGGGTATTGGGTACCCGGGAATATCCCCAAGGGAAAAAAGCGAAGCGGGGGGAAAGAGAAGGCACAAATTGAGTTTTCGTTAAATCAAAAAATTAAGCGATTTTCTCTAGGTAAACTGACGAAGAAGGCTAGATGAAAGGTATGCTCGCAGTATCATTTTCGGGCCCGGAAAGGGTCAGGTTGGACCTTTCGACCACAAAGGGCAAAAGCGGGTCGTGCTGAGGTTGCCCTGATTTGCCTGGCCCGCTGCTCCTGTCTCCTGTCTCCTGACTCCTATCTTCCAGATTCCAACTTCAAGCTACCCTGAGCGAGTAATGGCGCATGATTATCCGTCTTGCCATCGCTGGCCACGGCCTTGATTATCTGCCGTTGCCTAATCCAAGCCCAAGGGTCACTGGTGAAGTCGAGAAAGACAATTGTTTGCGTGGTGGCGATCCTCGTCATTCTCCTTGTGGTATGGCGGTCGCGGTCGTCGGCGGGGTCCCCGCCGGCCGCCAAAACGGCTCAGGCCAATGCTAACGTCGATACATCGAAATCGGCGGTGTTGCCGCCAGCTGCTTCGGCGCCTCTATTATCTCCCAAATTTAGCCAGGTGTCGCCGCCACGGATAAATGGTTCGGCGGCAGCGGCGGGATCAGGCTCCAGCGGGCCGGCCGCAACAGCCACCCCGGCGGTTAGCCCGCGAGCGGCGTTGCCGGCGGCCTTCGCGGATCTGGCGCACGATTACCGGGTTTTCGATATCAAAACCCTGTTGGAGGACTATATGACGCCCACGACGTATGCCGCCATGGCTCCGGGGGGCATGGACAAGATTGTGCAGGCGATGGCGCAAGACCCCGATGCACCCGGGCGATTTGAATTACAGGCCGAAATGTTCGATTCCATGGTGGACCAGACTCCCACCTATAACGAGGCCGGGGACGAGGCCACGTATGTCTACCAAGCGCCGCCCGAATTAACCCACCAGAATTTCCAGACCTGGCATCTGCATTTTACCAAAATAAACGGCCTCTGGTATTGGGCGGATATCGCGCCGGAGGGGTGGTTTGATCCGAGGAAGCCGTAAAGCTGGAAGGCAGGAGTAGAATTCCATCGGCAGAGTTCGTAGTTTCTAGTTTTTAGTTTATAGTCGAGGGGATGGGAGAATTCGGGAAAGAGTGAAGGAGGGAAATTGGGGAGACTGCAGACAGGAGTCAGGAGGCTGAATCGGCAAAGGGCCGTGGATTTGTGATTTGGAATTTGTGATTTGTGATGGGGCCGGAATCTGAAAATGGAATTGGACGAAACTCCGTTGCCGCTTGCGATAGTGAAGCAATTTCGTAGCGCTGAGCTTTAGCCGGCGCTGCTTCGCCAGGCGAAAAATCCAGAGCGCGGGCTAAAGCTCAGCGCTACGAAATTGCACCAACTCAAGCGTCGCGACGCGACGCGGTGGGCAGGGGGCGGGGTGGTTCCGTGGATTGAAATCCACGGTTACTTTCAGACCTCGCTACGCGAGGTTGCTGACGGGCACGCTTCTCCTGTCTCCGTTCGGATATTCCAGCTCCCAACTTCCAGCTTCCACTCCCCCTATCCGCCCTATCCGTGCGATCCGTGGTAAAATAACTATAAACTAAACAACTCTGTAGTCCGGGTGGAAGCCCCCGCTTAGTGTTGCTGGGAGAAATATTGGTTGAGGCCGTAGACCAAGCTGACGAACGGCATGCCGAGGGCGTTATAGACGGCCTCCGCCTCGGGGGCCGCGTTATCGCCGAGAAGTTCGACGACCGCATTCGAATAAGCCACGGGGATCACGCCGGCCTGGACCATCCGGGTCACGCCCAGCTCACCTTGCATCTTTGTAAACGAGCCAGACGCATCGACCACGGCAAAGGTCTGATAACCATCCGCCAGGGCCGCAATCGCGGGGAACGCCAGGCAGACATCGGTGGAAATCCCGGTCACCAGCAACTGTTTGCGGCCGGTCGCCTTCACGGCCGCCACCACCCGCTTTTCGTCCCAAGCGTTGACGGTGGTTCGCTCGATTTTGGCAAGGCCCTTGAGGGCTTCGGTCAGCTCGGGAATCATGGGGCCCCACATGCGCTCGGTGGTGGTGGTCGCCACCACGGGAATTTTCAGGGCGAGCAGCGCCCGGGTCATCCCCACGACATTGTGTTTGAGTTCCAGCGTATCAATGTCGCGGACGCCGGTATAGAGGCCGACCTGGTGGTCCACCAGCAAGAGGGCGGTGTGCTCGCGCGTGAGGAAGGGTGAGGGAAGGGTTTTGGCGGGCATGGCAAGGGTTCGGTTCAGGGAATGGAGCAATATACCAGCGGCCGGAAAATCTGCCCAATGTTAAGAACTTGGCCTGATCATGCGTTTTGGTTATGCTCGCAGCCATGGAATTACGCCAATTGCGCTATTTCGTGGCGGTCGCGGAAGAGGGGAACATCACCCGCGCCGCGGCGAAAATCTTTCTCTCCCAGCCCGCCCTCAGCCGGCAAATCAAGGCGCTGGAGGACGAGATCGGCCAGCGGCTGCTGGAGCGCTCGGCCCATTCCTTTCGCCTGACGCCCGGCGGTGAGACTTTCCTACCCAAGGCCCGCGAGCTATTGCAACAGGCGGACCGGCTGTCGCGCAGTGTGCGGGTGGTAAATCCGGGCGAACGGCTGCGCATCGGATATGCGCCCTCCATGGCGGAAAATCTGCTGCCGAAGGCGTTGAAAAACTTCGTGGCTGCGCATCCCCGGTTTCACGTCGAGTTATGCGATCTCTGCAGTTCGGATCTCCTGGCGCGGGTGGAAAAGGGAAAGCTCGATTTGGTGCTCACGGTCCAGCCCGATCGTGGAATCAGAGCCTTGCAGTGGACGCCGCTCGTCCATTCCTCCTGGCAGTTGGTGGTCAATCGCGAGCATCCGCTGGCCTCCCAGGCCAAAGTGTCGCCGGTGGAAGTCGCCGGGGAACCGCTGCTGGCCTTCAACCGGCGGGACTATCCCGAATATTGGGAGATGATTGGCGGATGGCTTCGCCAACATCGCCAAAAAGGGCGGCTCGCGGGAGAGTATGACAGCCTGAGCAGCCTGACGGCCGCGATCACGGCCGGAATGGGGGTCGCCGTCATTTTATCGCGCGTCGCCCGGGTGTTTCCGAAGAGCATCGTCTTAAAAGAGCTCTCGGCAGAGCCCAGGCCACAGATTATCGCCGTTGGCTATCGAAAGGATCGGGCCCGGGAGAAATCCCTGGGGTGGTTCATTAAGGAGCTGAAAAAGGCGGTGTGACTGGGGGGATTCGAAAAAGAGAGAAGAGTGAAGGGTGAAGAGTGAAGAAGGGGAGACAGTAGACAGGAGTCAGGAGGATGCGCCCCTTGGGCTGCAGAATTGGTGATTTGAGATTTAGGAATTCCTGGAAGCTAGGAGCTAGAAGCTGGAAGTTAGAATCGGGAAGCGAGCAATTCTGATTTCTGTTTCAATGAATCCAACTTCCAGCTTCCATTTGTGAAGGCCGGGAACGGGTCAGGCATTGCATGTTGCCAGGCCAAGCTCAAGCGTCGCTACGCGACGCCGTGACCAGGGGGCGCGCGGTTCCGTGGATTGAAATCCACGGTTACTTTCCGACCTTGCAACGCGAGGTTGGCGCGGTGTGAGTGGGAGGCGGAGGAGAATTAAGAATTATGAATTAAGAAGTACAATCCCAACGCGGGGCGCGGCGAAGGAGGGAAGGAGTAAGCAACAAAGGATCAGAGGAGCAGAAGGGTGGGATTTGTGATTTGGGATGGGGCGGAAAGATGAGGACGGTATCGGACGAAACTCCGCCGCCCCTTCAGGGCGGGGGTAATTTTTAGGTTTGCTCCCAGGGTTGCGCTGCGCGCAACCCTGGGTTTGGCTCCTTCGCCCCGTTGGGGCGAAAGAGAATGCGGGTGCGCTTCGATTCTGATGGGGCGAAAGAGAATGCGGGGATCGAACGACTGGATGGGGCGGTTGTGGATGGGCTTGGTTGCCTCGAGATAGCGCCGTGGCAACACTCCCTTTTTCCCACTTGCATTTAGTGTTTGAACTGCGGACTTTTGCGAAAAAATGGAGGGTTTTTTGGGTGCCAATGGATGAAGTTGGTGGGAACAAAACACAGGACACCCTTAAGCCCGTTTCTGCCCATCACATCAATTTTTCCGACAGGTTAACCCCCCGCCTACAAGCCCATCCCTGGGCTGGACAACCCCGAAAAAAGCAATCTCCCCTCTGTTTTACCGCAGCGTTAATATCAAATTCTTCGGCGCGACGCGGTCGCCCGCTGGCGGCGGAGATTTCCTCGTCGACTCAGCCCACTTGGACAAATTAAATTGCGGCGCGGCCTTTAACCCCCGCCTTAAAGACCACACTTAGGCTGGATTACCCCGGGAAAAAGCAATTTCCCATCCGTTCAGTTTAACACCACAATCTTATGGGCAAGCTTACCTTCGCGCTGAACTTGACACTGGATGGGTGCTGCGACCACCGCGGTTGCGCTCCCGACGACCAGCTATTCCGTTATTGGACTCGCTTGATGGATGAAGCGGGTGGGATGTTATGGGGGCGCAAGGTTTATGAACTCATGGAAGCCTACTGGCCGGCGGTGGCGCGCGACCCGAAGGCGTCGCGTTTGGACCGGGCGTGGGCGCGCAAGCTGGACGCCAAGAACAAGTACGTGGTCACCACCACACGTCGAGACTTCCCCTGGAGAAACACCCACCGGGTGCAAGGCAACCTCGCCGACGCGATCAAAGGTCTCAAGAAGGCAACGCCTCGCGGACTGTTGGCCGGGAGCCCGACGCTCTCGACGGAACTCCACCGGCTCGGCCTGATTGATGAGTACCTGTTCGTCGTCCACCCGAGAGTCGCCGGACACGGGCCCTACTTGTTCGTGGACTGGCGGGCGTCGCACCTGAAGTTCATCGACGCGAAACGCTTCAAGTCGGGAGTGGTAGCATTACGTTATAAATCCTGAAAGGGTGAAGACGTCATTGGTAAACACCCCGAACCCCGCTAGAGCGAATTAAACAATTCTGTAGCCGGTTTGGGAAGCGCCGAAATTCGGATGGGACGAGGGGCTGGCGGCTCCTCCGCCACTTTCAGGGCGGAGGTGGTTTTTGATTTAACCCCCAGGGTTGATTCCGCTGAAGCGGAATCAACCCTGGGTTTGGCTACTTCGCCCCGTTGGGGCGAGCGTGGAGCAATTTCGCATCCAGGACGTAACGCATGGTCCCAACCCGCGCCAAGCGTTCCACGCACCGTCACTGAGCGGCCACAGGATTTCTTAATAGGCTCTAGTCGTAAGCTCATCCCCCGAAATAGCAATTTCCCGTTCAGTTGTAATCATGTAGCGCGGTTTCCGCAACTGCGGGAACCGCGCTACGTCCAAGCCCTTGGCGGGTTTCGCCAATGGCTGAACTTGGCCCAGGGCCGTTTTCGTTATTGAGCCGCGGCAGTCGTATCAGCCGGGGGTGTGGCGGCGGCGGTGCCGCCGGGGGCGGCTCCGGCACCGCGGCCGCCGCCGCCGGCCCGACCGCCGCCAGCTCGGCCACCACCAGCGCGGCCGCCAGCGCGAGCTGCAGGGGCGTCGGTGGGCAGGAGGCCGCTGTCCTTGACGAGTTCGAGGACGACGATGGTATTCAGCGAGCTTTGCGAGGCGCCGTTGGTGTCCGTGCGGCTTTCGGTGACCGGATTGAGGACCTCGGGCACATTGACGGCGTTGGGCGTGAAGTTCAGATTGCGAATGCCCCCGTTGATGGCCACTTGGGCGAAGGCGGGGTTTTTCGTCATCCAGTACGCAAAGCCGGCGAGCCTCGGGGTGTTGTCGGGATTGCCACCGCCGCCACCGTAGTACTGCGCCTGGCCGCCTTCGGTGTGCGTGATGTTATCGCGCAGGACGACGTCCTTCGGCGCGGTGAGCAGGCGACAGTATTGAAGCCAGATGCGCTGCCAGTCGGCGTCATCAAGGATGGTGGAAAGTTCGATGCCCAGTTCCGCGCCGCCTTGAATCGTGGCCAGATTATACTGGAGAACGTTGGCGTTGACGGTGCTGTCGTCAATGAGCTGGTAAAGATGGGCGTTCACGGGATCCCAGCCCATGACCAGGTTTTGGCCGGTGCGGAAGCCGAAGGGCATCTTCGCCATGTCGTGGACGCCGACGAGGATGCGGTCGCGCCACTTGGTGTCGCCGGTGCGTTCCCACTCCGTCATCCAATTGCCGGCGAGGGCCAGCCAGTCCGGCCCGACACGGATGCGCCCGGGGAATTCATACTGCAGCATCAAGTCCCGTTCGTGCTGGGTGAGCGGCTGGGCCTCGCGCATGGGGTCGAAGCGGGCGACGGCCGAGTCGGCCTGCAAGTTGTCGCGCATGATGTCGCCGACGCGCTCGTCGGTGGTGAGGTAATAATAGAAGCGCCAGTGGGCATCCTGGCTGATGCGGGCTTCCTTGGCGCCGTCGCCCCATTTGACGACATTGTGGCGCGTGCCCAAGCCCATCATCGGGCCGAGGTGGTAGACATTCGTCTCGCTGGTATTGCGGGTGTGCGCTTCGGCGAGGCGGAAGAGATCGGCCCGTCCCGACCGCAGGTAGCTGTACCAAAGCCAGAGCGGCGCGCCGAGTTCGGTGTTGTCCCAGGCGTGACCACCGTAGTCATAATACCAACTGTGCTCGGCGTTGTTGTAGCTGTGGATAAAGTCGCCGTAATACCAAAAACCATACCAATGGCGCTCGCTGACCTGCTTTTCGTAGAACGCCAGCACGGCGTCGAGGCCGTCTTCGATGGTCTTTTTGAAGGGGGTGGAGGTATCTTTCAGACTCCAAATGCCGAAGACTCCCGTGGAGTGGATATACTCCGGCGAGGTGGCGATGACGGGCAGTTGCGCGGCGGAGTCGGCGAGCGCCACGGTGTCGGCCTTGGAGGGCACGTTCGCGGTGGGGAAAAGCGTGAATTCGCTGGTGTGGCCGATGCCGTAGGCGGTGCTGGTTTCGATCTGCACGTCCTCGTAGGTTAGGCCGAGGCCGTGGGCGATGGTGTCGTAGTGGCGCATGTCCATCTCGGGCCCGTAGGGGCTCCAAATCCACGCGGTGAATTGGGCGGAGTCGGCCTCGGCGTGTTCGATGTCCAGGGCCGCCGGGTACAACTGCCAGAAATTTTTAACGCTGATGCCCAGGCCGCCGCCGGTGTCGCCCACGAAGCCAAAACCGGTGGAGTGTTGGCCGGCATTGGATTGCAGCCAGGTGCTTTTGTCATTGGTGCGTTTGGTAATGGTGAAGCCATCGGGGGTCGGTTGGCTCAGGCGGTAATTGCCAAAAATGGCATAGGTATCGCCCGCGCCGCCGCGACCGCCGCGCGGAGCCGCCGAGGGTGTGCCATAGCCGCGACCGCTGACCGGCTGACCCTGGGCCTGCGTCGGATTGCCCCCGCCGGGTTGGATGGGCTCGGCGAAGAGGCCACCGTTTTCGCCGGTGAAGCGGACGTGGCGATTCTGCACGTCTTCGCGCATGGGGACGTCGAAGGTGATGCCCATGCCGCGGACGAAATCTTTGGACTGGTCGCCGTCAAAGACGATGGAGTGGACGAGCCGCACGGCGGTTTCGCCGGAATAGAAATAGAGGCGCACGGTGAAGGGGAGCCATTCGCGGCCGCTGGTGACGCCCTTGTGGAAACCTTCGATTTTCACCACGGCGCGGACGGGGCCGGATTGCTCGAGGGTAACTTTCTTGATGGTGCTGAGATATTTTTCGCGGGGCTTGGTTTCTTCGGGTTTATCATCGGCGCCGTTTTGCAAAATGACGACGAGTTGGCCGTTCTTCGCGATCGTGGTGCCGTTGACGGCCATCCAATCGACAATCTTGTCGCCCGATTTATCAATCACGCACTGGAGCGGTCCGGTATCAATTTGGATATAGTTGGCGGCGTCCACGGCTTTAATCTGGCCGGTGGCGGCGGGCGCGGAGGTGGTTGAAAGCTTGAGGTTGCCGGACATGCCGGGCGTGGAAGTGGTGGCGAAGCCGGTCCATTTGATGGAGCCATCGGGCCAGTAGGCGAGGGTCCAGCTCTGCAAGGGCATGGCGGTGCCGTCGGCGGCGGTCAGGGAAAAGTTCTGGCCTTTGGTGACCGTGCCGCGGGGCCAGGGAACGCCCCAGGAGATGCCGGCGGGGGCGACGGGCGAGGCGCCGTCAAGGAAGTGGAGGGGAACGTCGGCGGCGGAAGCAAGA